>Ga0194126_10005304_pt1 | contig 19035 bp, 24 predicted proteins | sample TA2KigC150mmetaG_FD_148641 | JGI IMG/M metagenome (GOLD analysis project Ga0194126, IMG submission 148641) | Freshwater microbial communities from Lake Tanganyika, Tanzania - TA2015035 Kigoma Deep Cast 150m | ecosystem: Environmental > Aquatic > Freshwater > Lake | place: Tanzania: Lake... | reverse complement strand
GCAGCCAGCAGGAAGGAATAATGGCAGTGGACCACATCCACGCTGCGCAGGTAGCGCAGCAATGCCGGGAGAGCCAGCGGGATGCGCAGGAAGGCGCGCCAGCCGCCGTCCTTCAACTGCGGCAGGCGCAGGAGCGGGAGACCACCCTCATCCCTGCCGGGCATGGCGGTGCAGATGGCGACCTCGCACCCCTGGTTGGAAAGGGCGCGTCCGAGTTCCACGACGTGCACCTCGGCCCCGCCGACCAGCGGCAGGTAGGTATCCACCAGCATCCCGATCTTCACGGCTGCGCCTCGAGGCTTTCCAGGCGGCCGATCCGGCGGAAGACGGCCATCACCGACAGGCCGATCCCGACGAAGTATCCCGCCGCCAGCATGACCGCGCTGCCCAGGTAGCCGATGAGCGGCAACAGGATGACCACACCGGCCACTTTCAGGGTTGTGACCAGCAGGTTGATGCGGGTGGCAATGTGCGGCAGGTTCAACGAGAGCAGGGCGGTGCGCGCCCAGTAGAAGGTATTCGCAACCAGGTAGCCTGCCAGCAGCGCCAGCAGGCCGGGATAACCGGGCAGGAATTCAGCCCCGTAGAAGAGGCTGATGAGCGGACGACCGAGGACCGCCAGCCCGACCGCGGCCGCCAGGGTGAACCCGCCCGCCAGCAGCGATCCCTGGCGCAGGATATAGCGGATATCCTGCCAGCCCTTGCGGGCCACGGCGCGCGAGAGTTCCGGGTAGGTGGCCTGGGGCAGCGGCGCAACCGGGATCTGGACCAGGTTGGCCAGCGCCAGGGCCAGTTTGTAATACCCGGTCTGCACCGGGGTGCAGAAGAAGGAGACCCACAACAGTTCGCTGTCCTTGTTCACCAGGCTGAGCGAGGAACTCAGGTTGGTGCTGACGGCGAAGTTCAAAAGGTCCCGCCGCTCGGAGCGGACAGCGGCGAGCGGGACGCGCAGCCAGCCGGACCCCCAGCGGCGTTTCGCCTCCCGCAGGGCGGCGACCGTCAACCCGAGGGCATTGGTCACCTTGCCGGCCAGGTAGGCCACGAGTATTCCCAACAACCCGGTTTCCATCCAATAAGCGGCCAGGATGAAGGCGAGCGTTACCAGGGCCTGCAGGATGCTCAGGAATGCCATGCGGCGGAAGCGGTCGAAGAGTTGCAGCAGGCCGGTGGAACTTTCGGCCACCAGGTTCGCCAGCACCGTCAGGCCGTAGACGATGAACCAGGGCGCCAACGTTTCATCCTTGCTGAAATAGCGCGCCCCCAGCGGCGCCAGCAGGCACAACAGGCCGAATGCCAGCAGGGAGGCACAGACCTCCGTCAGGAGGGCAAGGCGGAAGATGGCAGCCGAGCGGTCCCGGTCGTGTGCTTCGTGGTGATGGCCGACGAACTTGATGACCAGTTCCCCCATGCGGAAGGAGGTGAACTTATTGACAACGGTCGTGAAGGTTACGATGGCCCCCAGCACGCCAAACCCGGCCACGCCCAGCAACCGCGCCGCCAGGATGCTCTGGACCATGCTCAGTCCCATCGTGACCGTATTGCTGCTGAACAGGTAACCGCTGTTGCGGAGGATGCGGCGGAGGAGGACATTGTCCTTCCAGTGGGCTGCCAGGTTTTGCAGGAATTTCACAGGGTCCGAACCTTGCTCGTCCAGGCTCGCTCGGCGTTGTACCAGTCGACCAGGAGGGTCATCCCCTGGCGCATCCCCACCTGCGGTTGCCAGCCAAGCATTTGCCGCGCCTTGCTCACATCGGCCCAGTTGGTATCCATCTCGGCCGGATTGCGCGGCTGGCGGTCGATCTTCGCCTTCCGGCCGGCGATCTCTTCCGTCAACCGGATCAGGTCGTTGACGGTGATGACTTCGTGACCGCCCAGGTTGAAGATCTCATAGCCGAACGGCTTCAAGGCGGCAATCGTACCGCGGGCAATGTCGTCCACATACGTAAAACCGCGCGACTGCTCCCCATCGCCGTAGAGATGGAGGGGATGCCCTTCGCTGATCCACTGCACGAAGCGGAACATCGCCAGGTCGGGCCGTCCCGCCGGGCCGTAGACGGTGAAATAACGCACCACGCTGATGTCGATGCCGTGCAGGTGGTGGTAGGTGTAACTCAGCGTCTCGGCCGCTTTTTTGCTGGCGGCATAGGGCTGGAGCGGCTGGTCGGTGGCGGCGGATTCCGGAGTGGGATAGGGCGGGTTGGCGCCGTAGATGCTCGAGGTCGATGCCATCAAGAACTTGGGGATGCCGCGCCGCCGGCACAGTTCCAGCATGTTCAAGGTCCCGGTGACATTCGTCTCGTAGAACACCCAGGGGTTATCGACGCTTGCCCGGACCCCGGCGCGGGCAGCCAGGTTGACGACCGCCTCGAACGGGTGTTGTTCGAGATCCGATAGACGTTCGATGATGCGGCGGTCGGATATGTCATCCCGCAAGAAAACAAAACCGGGCAAACCCTGCAACTTGCGCAGGCGGTATTCCTTCATACGTACATCATAGGCGTCGTTCAGGTTGTCCACGCCCACGACGGAGTGACCGTTTTCGATGAGCATTTCCGAGACGCGCGCCCCGATGAAACCGGCTGCGCCAGTAACGAGATAATGCGCCACTTACAGCCTCTCTACTTTTGGATTGTTTTTCCCGATTTTCCCGAGCGCATTGCGGCTGTCGAAGATGAACCTGGCATCGTCCAGGATCGCCTTGTAATCGTAGGTTCTATGGTTGGTGATGATGACGACCAGGTCTGCGGCGCGCACCCCGGCCATCAGGTCCGGGATGGAGCGCATCTCCAGGCCGGCATGTGTCCGCAGGGACGGGATGTAGGGGTCGTGGTACGAAACATCCGCGCCCTTCCCCTGGAGCAGGCCGATCACATCCAACGCCGGCGATTCGCGGATATCGTCGATATCCGGCTTATAGGCCACGCCCAGCACCAGGGTCTTCGCACCCTTCAAAGCCTTGCCGCGCTTGTTCAATCCTTCCAGGATGCGGGTGACCACATAGCGCGGCATGTTGGTATTGATCTCGGATGCCAGTTCGATGAAACGGGCATTGTATTGGAAGGCTTTCATCTTCCAGGAAAGATAAAGCGGGTCGATCGGAATGCAGTGCCCGCCCAGCCCGGGGCCTGGCGTGAACTTCATGAAACCGAAGGGTTTGGTGGCGGCGGCGTCGATCACTTCCCAGACATCCACGCCCAGGCGCTCGCACATGATCGCCAGTTCGTTGACCAGGCCGATGTTGATCATGCGGAAAGTGTTCTCCAGCAGTTTTGCCAGTTCGGCGGCCTCGGCGGATGAGACCAGGTGGATGTGCTGGATGGCCCCGCCATACCAGGCCTCGGCCACTTCGGCGCAGGCTTCGGTAACGCCTCCCACAACCTTGGGGGTGTTCAAAGTTGTAAAATCCTGGCGCCCCGGGTCGACCCGTTCCGGCGAGAAGGCCAGGAACCAATCGTTGCCGACCCTCAGTCCCTTTTCCTCACCCAGTTTCGGCAGCAGCAGCTCGCGCGTGGTGCCGGGGTAGGTGGTCGATTCTAGTACCACGACCACACCCTTGTGCATATATTTCGCCAGTTCCTCGGTGGCGGACATTATGAATGACATATCCGGGTCGCCGGTCTGGCGCAAGGGAGTGGGGACGCAGATGCTGACCGCATCCATTTCCTTCAAGACCGAAAAATCGGTGGTCGCCTTGAGACGCCCGGCTTCAACCAGCCTTGCAACCGTTTCAGTCGAAACATCCGGGATGTAACTGGTCTTACGGTTGAGCGCCTCGATCTTGCGGCTGTCCGGGTCCACCCCGGTCACATCGAAACCGGCATCGGCAAATACCACCGCCAACGGCAGGCCGACATAGCCCATGCCCAGGATAGCGATGCGGGCAGTCCTTTCTTTCATTTTCTTGATGAGAGAGTCTTTTATGGTCATTGGTATCCTTTTTGTCTCCATCTACTTCCATTTAGCCGGACGACTGATCTTATACCCACTTGGCATAGTAACGGTGTCAGGCAATTGGCACGCCACCAATCTGTCGCGTTTTATGATGTATGTCCGGTAAGTCAGCCTAGCCAAAATGTTCGAGAAATTCGTTTCAACAAACTCCATGTAAACGCGCTTTTGTGGATATTTGTTTTTGATGTACTTCAAAGGAGCCTTGTAATCGCTGTCTGCCGTTACTAGGTAAGCCGAGTCGAATTTGTCTTCGATGGCATCCACAAGGAGTTCAGTGGTCAGATTTACATCTGTTTGCTTTTCCTTCGAGACAAAGAACGTTTTGCCGCAGTGCTGGCAAATCACAAGGTTATTGTCGTGATATTTCCCTTCGATGATTTGGTTCTTGGGAAGGGAAGATACAGCATCCAGGTAATCGCTTTGTCTATCCATTTTGCTTTTCGGGCTGGTTATTCTGGCAGTGAAGTATTTGACAATCGTTAGCGCCTGAGTAGGGTTTAGAAACGACTCCGACAATTTCACAAGATCAAGCCATAAAACCTCGCGCCAGCGATCGGCTTCGTATGGAGTATCTGGACTTTTATACATTCTCCGAACACCATTATACAAATTGTAGCCGTCAATATAAACCGTAGTGCGGAAAGTCATTTTTCTCCTCCCTTGACAAAGGGATTGAAAGCCTTATAATTTGCTTATCCATCCCCAATGTGAGTAACATTGGGAAAGCGCCCCGAAAGGGGCGCTAAGATTATAACAAAGGCCCGGTCAATCAGGCTGGGCCTTTTGAATCCAGCGCCCGAGGGGAAACTGATCAAAATAAACCTTTCCTGATCTTGCGCCATACGATAAAACTTACTAAGGATTTGTGTAAAAACAACTTCCGTTTCGTAGCTGAAAATTGCTCGTAAAAAGCGCAAAAAGTAGGGAAGTTATTATTACACGGCTACTAAAACATGCTCAACTGCTTCGCTTCTTCCGGCGGCTCCCCAGCCGGGACGGTCGCGGGCTGTCCCAGCGCCGCCCGCGCCTGCTCGAGCAGTTTCGGCAACTGGGCAAAATCCTTGACGAGCATCGGTTTGATGGAGGCATTATGCAGCGCCGCCGCCGGATGGAACATGGCAATCACGAACCTCTGCCCGATGCGCCGCATCTGCCCATGCACGGCGCCGATCTTGGCGCCTGGCAGAAACTTTCCCATCGAAAAACGCCCGAGGGTGATGATGATCTTGGGACCGATGGCCGCTATCTGGCGTTCCAGGTAGGCATTGCAGGCCGACAACTCCTCCGGCAATGGGTCCCGGTTTTCAGGCGGACGGCATTTTACCACATTGCCGATCCAGACCGCCTCGCGCTTCATCCCTGCCTGGGCCAACAATTCGTTCAACAGGTTGCCGGCCGCGCCCACGAAGGGGCGGCCCTGCTCGTTCTCATTGAAACCCGGCCCCTCGCCAATGAACATGATCTCGGTCCCCGCCGGGCCTTCGCCGGGCACCGAGCGCTTGCGCGAACGGTGCAGTGCGCAGGCGGTGCAGGTGGATACTTCCTTCGTGATCTGGGCAAGCGTCTCTTCAGCGCTCATATACTCTCCAGGGTATCGAGGGTCAACAGGATGGCATCCTCATTGTTATCCTTGTAGTAATGCGGCCGGGTTCCCACCACCTGGAAACCATATTTGCGGTAGAGTTCCTGCGCCGCCAGGTTGCCGGAACGGACTTCCAGCATGGCGCTCCGGGCGCCCTCCGCCTGCGCCGCCTGGAGGGTCTGTTGCAGGATGGCCTGGCCGACGCCCTGCCGCCTGAATTCCGGGCGGACAGCCAGGGTGGCGATGTGCGCCTCGCCTTCCACCAGCCACAGCACCAGCATGGCAACCAGGTGCGTCCGGCCCCCGGCGTCCATTTCCGCCACCCAGCAGCGCGAGGCATCGTTCTCGGCGACTTCGAAGCGGAACGAACGCTCCGGCCAGGGCAGGCTGAACGATAGCCGGTCGAGTTCCACAACTCCAGGCACATCATCCAGCGTCATCGGGCGCAGCCGCAGGGTATTGTTCATGCCAGTGGCGCCCCGGCAACATGCAGGTAGATCGGCGCAAGCGATGCCAGCGGCGGCGCTTCACCCGCCTGCCAGCGCTGCCAGGCCAGTTCGGCCAATACCGCCGGGCGGCGCAGGCATTGCGCCGGGGAAGGCAGGACGATGTTGTGGCGTTTCCGCGCCAGGCGCTGGCGTTCATCCGCCGTCAACTCACCGCAGACGATGGTCGGGGTATGGATGGACTGCGCCAGTTCATCGACGCCCATGCCCTGCGCCGGACCCTCGGCCTGCCAGCCATCCTTCGAACATCTATACCAGCCGACAGCCAGCCGGCCGCGCCCGGCCTGCAATACCGCCGCCAGCGGGAGCCGGCGGGGCGGATGGACGGCCGCCGTCACGTCCAGGGTCGGGATGCCGACCAGCGGCAGGCGGCGCGCCAGCGCCAGCCCCTTCGCCAGCGCCAGTCCCACCCGCAGGCTGGTGAACGAACCGGGACCAAGCGCCACGCCCAGCGCCTGGATGTCGCTCATCGCCAGCCCGGTGCGCGCCAGCAGCCCGGTAAGCGCCGGGGCCAGTTCGGCGGTCTGCCGCCCGCGTCCAACCCAGGAGAATTCGGCAACAACCTGCACGCCATCGTACAATGCCAGGCCGGTCCGGGAGGTGGAAGAATCGAGCGCCAGCAGCATCAGTCCACCCCGTAGGCCGACTGGCGGAAGGCGGCCAACAGCGCCTCCGGCCGTCCGCCGTTGGCTGAAAATTGCAGGTCGCGGCGCTCTTCATCGACATATTCCAGCCGGACCCACAACCGCTCGGGCGGCAGGAGCGGCTCCAGCCGTTCCGGCCACTCGACGACCAGCGGACCTGCGGCAAGCATGGCGTCCAGGTCCAGTTGTTCGGCCTCCGGCAGGGACTCGATCCGGTAGGCATCCAGGTGGAACAACTGCCCGGCGTCCGGGCGGCGGTACTCGTTGACCAGCACGAAAGTCGGGCTGGAAACCGGGTCCAGCGACCCCCAGCCCTGCGCCAGGCCCTGGACAAGCGTCGTCTTGCCGGCGCCCAGGTCCCCTTGCAGGCAGAGCAGGTCGCCGGACTGGAGCAGCGCGCCCAGGCGCATCCCCAGGCGGCGGGTCTGTTCCGGGGAGCGGCTGAAGGATTCCAGGGTGTTGGCGTCCAGGATGGGCATGGCGAGGGGATTATACTACACGGGCTTTTTCGCCCTCCCGCCGGGCAGCGGAGAGCCGCCCGCCGGGTCCAACCCAACCTTTTCCCCCAAAGCGCGGGCGATGCGGCGCGAGGCATCCGGGCAGGCGGCAGCAAGACAGTTCCCCGCCACCCGCTCCCTTTCGGGCGGGCGGCAGACCCAGCGCGTGAGGGTCCGCACGACCTTGAGCGGCTCCGGCGCCCAGACACCCAGCCCGCGCTCCTCCACGTAATCCACATTGCCGTCTTCCTGTCCGGGGAGTTTGGAATAGAGGATGATGGGCAGGCCGGCCACCAGCGCCTCGGCGATCGTCCCCGGCCCGGCCTTGGTGACAATGGCATCGGCGGCGCGCATCAGGGTGGGCATTTCCCTGGTGAACCCGTAGATGAACACCGGGTTCTCCCAGGCCGCGCCCTGCAGTTCTTCTTTCAGGCGGGTATTGCGCCCGGTCACGATCACCAGGTTCAGGTCCAGCCCCGATTCGTCGATGGCGTGCGCCGTCTCGGCCAGCGGACCCATCCCGTCCCCGCCGCCGACCATCAGGACGGTGAATTTGTCCACCGGCCAGCCAAACTCGCGGCGCAGGGTGGTCTTGCCGGGTCCGGGTACGCAGTAACGCTCCGAGATCGGCTGTCCCACCACGCGTACTTTTTGCGGGGACATGTGGTACTGGATGGCAAATTGGCGCGCTTTCTCGGTCGGCACAAGGATGAGATCGGCGCGCTTGTCGAACCACAGGGCATGGGTGGACACCATGTCGGTCACGACCGTCACAAAGGGCGGGCGGCGCGCGCCGAGGGCTTTCAGGAAGAATGAGTTGCCGAGTGGGTGGACGCTGACCAGCAGGTCGGCGGGGTGTTCCTTGACCAGCCGGCGCGCCGCCCGGCGGACGTAGGGCCAGAAGGTGGAGGTCATCAGGCGCACTTGCGGCCGGCCATCGCTGATGCGGAAACCCGCGCCCCATAGTTCCGAGGCTTTCACCATCTCCGGGTAGAAGCGCGGCAACTGGTTGTAGGGCGGCGGGGCGTAGTTGGTCAGGAAATCCACCATTTCGGTCGTGGCCGCCTCGCCGAACTCGAGCCGCAGGGCTTCGATGATGGCGTCCACTGCGGCGCGGTGACCGCCGCCGGTATCGGAAAACAGGAAGAGGATGTGAGGCTTAGGCTTTGGGTTGTTCATGTTCTTCGCCAGGCAGGATCAATTTCAACCGCCGGGAAAGTTCGCGCCGGGTGAGCAGCACCCGCCGCTTGCAGGTGTTGCATTCCAGGCCGATATCCGCCCCCAGGCGGTAGACGGTCCATTCGAAGGAGCCGCACGGATGCGGCTTGCGCAACCGGACAACATCCTTGAGATCCAGTTCGGGGAGCATGGAACGATTATAACGCCAGATGAATTGTGATAAACTTTCCCCGTCTACTTTCCTTTTCAGGAGGACACCCATGCCGCGTGACACTTATGCCATCGAGATCGCCGGATTGAAACGCCGCCTGCCGCTGTTCGAGATCAAGCCCGGCCTCAAGATCGCCCTGCTCAACATCCTGGGCGATGTCGAACTGGTCCAGGCCTGCGCCCGCGCCCTGGGGAAGAAACTGAAGGGCTTGGATTACGATGTCCTGGTGACGGCCGAGGCCAAGTCCATCCCACTGGCCTATGCCCTGGCCGTGGAGACCAAAAAGCCCTACGCCATCCTGCGCAAAGCCTACAAGCCCTACATGGGCGCGGCGCTGATCGCCGAGACGCTGTCCATCACCACCGGCAAGCCGCAGACCCTCATCCTGGACGAAAAAGACCATGACCTTATCAAAGGCAAAAAGGTGGTCATCCTGGATGACGTCATCAGCACCGGCTCGACCCTGCAAGGGATGCGCATGATCATGGAAAAAGCCGGGGCCAGCGTGGCCGCCGAAGCCGCCATCCTGACCGAGGGCGAGCGCGCCAGGTGGGCCGATGTGGTCTCGCTCGGCCACCTACCGCTCTTTACGGATTGACCTGTTTTTCGACCAGTTCCTGTTTTTCCGCCCTCCCCAGCGCTTTGATGGCCGCCTCGCGGCGCATGGCTGCAGGCCGGTCCGGCAATTGCTCCACGTAGACCAGTCTCACCGGGCGGCGGCTGCGGGTGTAGCGGGAACCCGTTCCTGCGTTGTGGCGGGCTTCCCGGCGCAGCGGGTCGGTCGTCCAACCGGTGTAATAGGTCGCATCGGAACACTCCAGAATGTAACAGAAATACGGCATCTCGCCTGGCATTATACCGGACAACCTGATCGAGTATCCTGGTCCAAATGACAGACTTCCCCTCCACCTTCCACGGTCGCCTGGCGCTCCAGCAGCGCGTCCTGCCGGTCTACCGCGCCGCCTTCATGGATGCCCTGGCCAGGACCTGCCGCGGTGGGTTGGAGGTCTTTGCCGGGCAGCCGCGGGCTGAAGAATCGATCGCCGTAACAGACGACTTGCAGACCGCCCAGTTCACACCCGCCCGGAACATCCACATCCTGAACGGCGCGCTCTATCTCTGTCACCAGCCTGGCCTGTTGCGCTGGCTGGCAGACAGGGACCCGGATGCCCTGATCGTGGAGGCCAACCCGCGCTACCTGGCGACGCCGGCCGCCATCCGCTGGATGAAGCGCCGCGGCCGCCCGGTCATCGGCTGGGGGCTGGGCGCGCCGCCCCTGGCGGGACCTGGGGCCGGGTGGCGCAAGAATGGCCGGGCGCGTTTCCTGAGCCGGTTCGACACCCTGGTCGCCTACGGCCCGCGCGGGGCGCAGGAATACGCCGCTATTGGATTTCCCGCTGACCGGATTTTCATTGCCCCCAATGCGGTTGCCGCCCGCCCGGCGCATCCGCTACCCATCCGCCCGCCGGGTTTTGGCGGCAAGCCGAAGGCGCTGTTCGTGGGCCGCCTCCAGGCCCGCAAGCGGGTGGACCTGCTGCTGCAAGCCTGCGCCGCCCTGCCGCACAGGATGCAGCCGGAACTCATCATTATCGGCGACGGGCCGGAACGGGCGGCGCTGGAAACGCTGGCTGCGGGGGTCTACCCTGGCGCGGTCTTTGCCGGCGCGCAACACGGCGAAACACTGGCATCCCTTTTTACAGCCGCCGACCTGTTCGTACTGCCCGGCACCGGGGGCCTGGCTGCGCAGGAGGCCATGTCCTACGGCCTGCCGGTCATCATGGGCCGGGGCGATGGGACGAACGAGGCGCTGGTGCGCTCCCCGGCGGGGACGATGCCGGGCAACGGCTGGCAGGTCCCGCCGGATGACCTGGCGGCGTTAACCGCCATCCTCGGCGAAGCCTTGTCCGACGCAGGGAGATTACGCAGGATGGGCGCCGAATCCTACCGCATCGTGACGGAGGAAGTCAATTTGGAGAATATGGTGGGTGTGTTCCAGGACGCGCTGGAACGCGCGGCGCGGGGATGATACCCCCCTGGGGGCAAAAGAAGTCGTGCAGGTGCTACTTTTTGGTCTTCAACATCTCGACGGCCTTCTCGATCCGCTTCCGGCGGGTCTCCTCCCGCTTCGCTTCCAGGATGGCGCGGACGTGCTCCCGCTGGTGAGTGTAGGAAAGTTCCTGGAATGCGGCCTGCGCGGCCGGGTCACGCTCCAGCGCCCGCCGGAAATCCTCCGGCGCTTCAACCACGCGCGGCGCAGTATCCTCTTCCAACACAATTTCCACCTCATCGCCGAAATCTTTGCCTATCTTCTGGCGGATCTCCTTCAGCACGACCAGTATGTGGCAGGGTTCGCCCATGCGGACGAGCGTGCCGCGGTACGCCTCGCCGTCAATCGTGGCGCACACCGGGACGCGCTTCCTGCCGAAGGCCGCTTCCACGTCGAAGGGGATGCGGACGAACGCGCCGCCGCCCCCTGGGTTTTCGATGAAGGCGCGGAAGGTATGTTTGTCGCTCATGGTTCTCCTAATCGAAGGCTGCCGGTCTGGTTGGGTCGGTGATATGGGCAAAGACTTCCTCGATCATCTGGCGGCTGGTGCGGTAATTCGAGAGCAGCGGAAGATTATCCGGTTTAAAGAAATCCACCGCCAATGTTTCATTGCTGGGGCGGGCTTCGCCGCCGGTGATGGCGCACAGGAAGATGAGTTTATATGCGTGGTAAAACTCCATTTGGGCGCCGGGGACGCGGTTGGCATCGTAGACAGCGGTTAATTTATCCACCTTGACTTCGAAACCGCTTTCCTCTTGTACCTCCCGTCTCACCATCGCGGAGGGCAGGTCGCCCACGTCGGCCCAGCCGCCGGGCATGCACCACTTGCCGTCGCTTTTCTCCTGAACCAATAGAATCTTGCCATCCCGGATGACCGCGCCGCGCACGTCGATCTTTGGCGTGGCGTACCCCGGCTGGATGCGGAAACTGTCCAGCAGCGCCTGGCGGGGAAGTGTGGTGTGGGCGGCGACGATCTCCGCCGCGATCTCCTCCAGCCGCCGGTAGCGCTGGATATCGAATTCGTTCTTATTGTAGGAAAGGCCGGTCTGGGTCAGCGCCTGGATCTCGCGCGCCCAGGAGAGCCATTTTTGATGTTCACCGCGCATGGATTTCTACTCTCCAACCTCAACTTCTTCCTGAATGGTAACATCTTCGACCAGCTGCAACCAGAAAGTCTGTCGCGGCAATCCAGACTGATCCCGAAGTCTAATCATGTCCTTCCATAGGAGTCGTTCTAAAGGAGCTGCCGGTCGGTTGATTTCCTGTGCAACAGCCACCCCACTCACTCCAGCAATAGCGTCCTCGATTCGTCTTTTGTGTCCGATGGACAGTGGGGATGGAATATCATCAAACGCAAACCATTCAACAGCAACCGTTTCCCCTTCCTGGCACTTGATTTCACCGCCGACGGGTTTTGCGGTAAATAGCGCCGCGTGAACACCGGGCATGTATCCCAGGCGGGAATAAATACCCACGAGCTGGATTAACTCCACATCCAAGCCGGTTTCTTCTTTTGTTTCCCTGATGGCTGCCTGTGCAACTGATTCACCGTCTTCTACTCCACCGCTCGGCAGAATCCAGGTCTCAAAATCCTCCCGTTTCGTCAGGAGGATTTTCCCTTCGTGGATGACTGCAACATTCACTGCAATCCCTGTCATGGTTTTCCTCGCTACCGACTTTGTTTCAAAAACTCACATGTCGCGGCGATCTTTTCTTTCTCCACTTTCCCGGTCTTCTCCCAATACTTCAGCAACTGCGAGATGGTCAATACGGCTCAATGGACATGTTCAGAGCGGGGTCAACTCGGTGATTTTTTTCAGCGGCCAAAGCGTTATTTTTTCATCCACCGGGGAAATGTGCTCGCCCGGATAAACGACCCACAGATGTTCCAGACCCAGGTTGGATACCGCCGTCCGCATCGAGGCGGTGACCCTGGGCGCTTCGCTGAACTTGACCTCGATCCCATACCGCTTCCCGCCGCGCAGAAAGACCAGGTCAAGTTCCGCGCCGCTATGGGTCGCCCAGAAATAAGCCTGGGAGGGGTTGAGGATCCGTAAAACCTGTTCGAGGACGAATCCCTCCCACGAAGCGCCGACTTTCGGGTGGCCGTAGAGGCTGTGTTTGTCGGGAATATCCAAAAGAGCATGCAATAGCCCGGTATCGCGGAAATAAACCTTGGGCGCCTTGACCTGTCGTTTGCCCAGGTTCTCGAACCAGGGCTGCAACTGGCGCATCATGAAAGTGCCGGTCAGGATATCGAGGTAGGAACGGGCGGTCTTATCGGTGAGTCCCATCGAACGCGCCAGTTCCGCCGCGTTCCAGGTCTGGCCGTGATAGTGGGCGAGCATGGTCCAGAAACGGCGGATGGCAGCGGGCGGGAGGCTGATGCCTGATTGTGGAATATCCCGCTCCAAAAAGGTTCGGATGAAACCTTCCCGCCAGTTCAGGCTGTCATCGTCGGAGTCGGACAGGAAGGCGCGCGGGAACCCGCCCCGCAGCCAGAGCGTTTCCCATGCAGCGGCGCCGCTTTCGGCGAGATCGAAGCCGGCCAGTTCGACGAATTCGACCCGCCCGGCCAGGGTCTCAGACACGGATTTGAGGATGGCAGGGGAGGCGCTGCCCAGGATCAGGTAACGTGCCTTGTTATCGGTGCGATCCACGAGCACGCGCAGCACCTGGAACAATTCGGGTATGATCTGGATTTCATCCAGCACCACCAGGCCTTCTAGTCTGCCGAGCACGAGTTCAGGGTTTTGCAGACGGCGCTGGTCGGGGAACGATTCCAGGTCGAAGATAACGGCCTGTTTATCCTGCGAAAACTGGCGCGCCAGGGTGGTCTTCCCGCACTGGCGCGGCCCGAGCAGCGCGGTGATGGGGGAGCGGCGGATGGCAGTGGAGAGTTTTTCGAGATAGTATGGTCGAGTAAGCATGTCCCTATTTTATCATGCAAATCCGGATTTCAATTCCGATATTTCATGATTTTCTTGTTGCAGATATGAAAATCGCCGCCCAACAAGATGTCAAATCTCGAAACGATCAACGTTCGATGAATTCCCGTGTTGCTTTTATTTTACTCGCTTCCACCTTCCCAGCCTTTTCCCAGTGATCCAGCAACTGCGTGATGGTCAACACGGCATGTATGGTGTACCCGGCTTCCACCAGCGCCTCCTTCGCCCCGGACTGGCGGTCGATCAGCACAACCACATCCCGCACCTTCAGCCCGGCGGCGGTCAGTTTTTCGATGGCCTCGAACTTCGATCTGCCGGTGGTGGCGAGGTCGTCAATTACGGCCACGGTCTCCCCGGCGTGGTATTCGCCCTCGATCCCGGCTTTCGTGCCGTAGTCCTTGGCTTCCTTGCGCGGGTAGATCATCGGATAGTTTCCGGCGAGGCTGATGGCGGTGGCAATCGGAATGGCGGCGTACGGCAGACCGGCGAGGCGATCAAATGTGAGATGATGCAAGACAGGAAGATAGCAGGCTGCGACTTGTTCCAGCAGTTTGGGAAGTGAGATGATTTGGCGCAGGTCAATATAAATCGGGGATTTCAATCCAGACTTAAGGGTGTATTCGCCGAATTTTATACAACCCGAGGTGAGAAGATCGTCTGCTAAAGTGGTTAATGGATCATGGTTAATGGGCGCGGACGACCGTTTTCCATTAACCATTAACGATGAACCGATTTCCGACATCTCATCCCGCAGCCTGGCCACTTCCAACTTGGGATTTTCGGACCGGGAAATGGCCCGCGAGACATTGACCAGCATCCCCTTCCCGTCTGATCGTAAACCGGCTTTGAGCGCGGTCTCCAAATCCCCGCCCTGGGCGCCGATGCCGGGGACGAGGAACCACAGGTCGGGCGCGGCAGCGCGGACGCGGGCGAGGGCTTCGGGTTGGGTCGCGCCGACGACGAGGCCGATGTTGTTGGCTGTAATCCAATATTGGGCAAGTTCTGCCACATGAACATACAACGGAACAGACGATGGACGGTGGACGGCGGACGATGGTTCATGGTTCATGGTCGATCGTCTGCGGTCCACGGTCAGGTCTTGAATGTCACCCGCCCCCGGATTGCTCGTCTTGCACAGCAGGAACACGCCCTTCTCTTTGTAGGCCAGGAACGGATCAATGGAATCCTTGCCGAGGTACGGGTTGAGCGTGATGGCATGTGCGCCGAGGTGCTTGAATGCCGATTCGGCGTAGGCTTCGGCGGTCGAGGCGATGTCGCCCCGTTTGGCGTCGAGAATGACGGGGATCAGCGAACCCAGCCGGTCCGACTCGTCCTGCACGGCGGTGATGACATCCTTTAGCGCGGACCAGCCTTCCGGTCCGTACAGCTCGAAGAAGGCGGCGTTGGGCTTGAAGGCCGCGGCGTAGGCGGCGGTCGCTTTGACGAGACGCAGGCAAAAGTCCCGCGCCGCTTCGGCAGTGGGGGCCGGCAGGTCGGACGGGTGCGGGTCGAGTCCCACGCACAACAGGGACGAGCAGTCGTCGACGCGTTTGGCGAGAAAGGTAAAAAAAGTTTCCATGTTTTTCCGTGTTCCAGTGTCAAGTATTCCCGTGTCAAGTGTTCCCGTGCCAAGTGCCACGTGACACCGGATCACTTGACACATGACACTTTTATGCCTTGCCCAAAACCATCGCCAGCAACGCCATTCTAACGTATAAACCGTACTCCATCTGGCGGAAGTAGGCGGCGCGCGGGTCGTTGTCGAACTCGGGGCTGATCTCGCCGACGCGCGGCAGCGGGTGCATCACGATCATGCATTCCTTGGCGGCTTTCATCACCTTCGGATCAATCACGTACGCGCCCTTGACCGACTCGTACGTGGCCTCGTCAGCGAAGCGTTCCTTCTGGACGCGGGTGACGTACAGCACGTCGGTCTGGGGCAGGCATTCGTCGAGGGTGGAGAACTCGGCCTGCTCGATGCCCTTCTGCTTGAGTTCGTCGGTTAGTTCGGCGGGCATGCGCAGGATGTTAGGCGAGACGTAGTTTATCTTGACCTTGTAGAGCGAGAGCAGGCGCGCCAGCGAGTGGACGGTGCGCCCGTGCTTCAAGTCGCCGAGCAGGGTGACGGTCAGCCCGTCGATGTGACCGATCTCTTCGCGGATGGTGAAGGCGTCGAGCAGGGCCTGGGTGGGATGTTCGCCGATCCCGTCGCCGGCATTGATGACCGGTTTGTGGGCCGCGTTGGCGGCGATGGCCGCTGACCCGACCTCGGGATGGCGCAGCACGATCACGTCGGCGTAGCACTCGAGCGTGCGGACGGTGTCCGCCAGGCTCTCGCCCTTCGAGACCGACGAGTACTTGACCTCGTTGATCGGGATGACCGAGCCGCCGAGCCGTTCCATGGCAGCGGTGAACGACGACGAGGTGCGGGTGGACGGTTCGTAGAACAGGTTGGCGAGGATCTTGCCCTTGAGCAGGTCGAAGGTGCCGATGTGGTCCACCATGTCGTGCATCTCGTGCGACACGGCAAAGATGTACTCAAGGGCTTCGCGGTCGAACTGCTTGACCGAGACGATGTCCTTGCCATACCACGGCGCGGTCTTGTGGTCGCCGAGCGGCAGGTGGGACAGGTTGTGTTTTTGGATAGTCATATAGTCTCCTTGTCTTCTAGTCTTATAGTCTGATTGTGAATCGGGACTCGGTGCCACGCTGGGAGCGAAATCCCGTTTATACACATTTTTTCTTGCTCAAGCCTTTTCCGGGCGGACACGCGCGACCTGGAGGCTGGTCTTGGTTTCGAAAAGTATTCCTGCGCTGTAACAAAATCGGCAGAGATGTCAAAATTACGGTTGTTCAGGCTTGAGACTTTCAAATACATCCTGCACATTTTTCATCTGAATATCCAATTTGTCAGGTAAATTCAAATCAGCAACCACGTCATAACTTATGCAGGCCCCCAGATCAATCAAAGGATTTTCCACGCCACAGGGAAAGTTTTGATTTGTGGTAACAATAATGACATGCCACGGATAATCATGCGAGTTATTCTTGATAATAATAAAATCGTTATTCCAACCGATTTCTACTATGCCTTCAACGGCCACATACCTTTGCTCAGCGTCTGAATAATTGCCTACTAAAACATATCCGCCATAAGACCAGGTAGTCAAGCCAAAATCGCCAGAGATTTTTACTATTTCATCGCCAAGTTGGGGAGGAAATGCTAATTCTGACGCCCAGCAACATGCAGTCAAAGTGATGGAACTGAGCAAAGTTAAGATGACAAGAATGGAGAGAATGAGTTTGGAGTTCATGCGATATTCCTTTCGTCCGCGGGGCACGGCGGGGGATAAATCCCCGCCTCAGTTCGTGGAAGTCGGGTAAATCCGACTCTTTCAAGCCGCCAGCCCGGAGGGCTTTCATGAACTGAGCAGGGACTTTAGTCCCGGCGGGTGAAATATTGTCAAATTACACACAAAAGATTATCATAAAACCATGAGCGACCTAAAACTTCAACCGGACGAACTCGAACTGCTGGCCACCTACGAAAACGAGGAATGGCAGTCGGTGAAAAATGTCAAAGAACAGGCGGCCCAGTACCAGGCCTATGCGCGTGCTGCCTTCCGCAAGGACAAGCGCGTCAATATCCGCATTTCCGAGAAAGACCTGCTCGACCTGCAAAAACGCGCCCTGCGGGAGGGCATTCCCTACCAGACCTTGATCTCCAGTGTACTGCACAAGTACGTCAGCGGAGCGCTGGCCGAGAAATAAGCGTTCCTTCGTCTTTCGGTGAGCACAGAGACAACTCTGTGCTCTTTTTATTTCTCGCGGACGTTCCTGCCGTATCCCGGCTCAACGAGGATTTTTCCATTCTTGAAGGCTTCGCGTCCGCGCAGCACCACGCGCGTCACGCGTCCCTTCACCTTCCAGCCTTCGAACGGCGTCCAGCCGCAGCGGGCGAATATCATGGCGCATCTCCGGTCAATTTCAATAAATTCTCGCGTGTCAGGATATCAGAATTGACACCCGGCTCCAGGAACGGGCGCACATCGTTCTGAACGTTTTCCCAGGCGATGGCCTGCAAGCGCTCGCGCAAGACGCCGCGCCAGGTGGATTCGGTCAGGGTGCCGCCCGCCCAACCCGTCTGCGCCAAGGCGTTGTTGAGCAGGGACAGGTTCGGCGGGGGCCAGGCCGGGTCGCTGAGGTACCAGAGCAGGTCGTACAGGTCGCGTCCCTTCGTGAAGGCGCGCTGCAAAACCGCGTGGAGTTTGCCCGCCAGCAGCGAGGCGCGGTCGTGGTGCTGGACCTGCAAAATGACGTGGCGGCGGACGACGGTCGTCTCCAGCCGCGCGCCGGAGGGCGGACGGGTATCCACTTCGAGTTTGACCGCCAGCGCCTCGTCCGTGTGCGGCGAAAGCCCCAGTTCATAGGGCAGGCCGGGGAAACGAACAAAGGCGCTGTGGACGGTTCTTTGGTCGCTTACTTTCAGTTCCACTGCGTAGGCCTCGGCGCGCAGGTCGCGCTGGATGGCCTGCAAATACGCCCGGAAATCGTAGCGGCCGGCATCCTTTTCGAGGGCGAAATCGAGATCTTCGGAATAGCGCGCCGTGGCGAACAAAAAGCGCAGGGCCGTGCCGCCATGGAACGCGAGCGGGATCATCGCGCCGGCGCGCTGGAGCGAGCCGAGGATGCGCGCCTGTAAATATTCGCGCGCCGCATTGCGCGCCTGCGCAGGCGTGGAAGCGGAGCGGGTCAACTCGGCAAGACGGCTTTTCATAGCGTTTTGTACTCCTGCGCTTCCTCCTGCGCCAGTTCGGCCACCCGGCGGGCTGCCCGTTTCCACTTCGGGAAGCCGCTTTGTTCGGCCAGCCGCAGTAACTCCTGCACATCCAGGCGCTCCAGGTTTTGCAGGCGCAGCGCGCGCAGGGCCTCGGTCGAATCTGCGCCGGGGTGGAGATGGACCAGGTCGAGCAGCGCCTTTTCGGGACTGGCGAGGAAGGCTTCCTGCCCGCCGCCGAGTCCGGCCAGCCGGTGCCCGTAGAAGAGCGCGGGCTTGATGTGGCGGAACTCGAAACGGCCGAACGGCGTTTCCCAGCGCCCGGGGCGTCCCGTCGTCACGCTGACGGTGACGGGGGCAGCCTCGGGGATCAGGCCGTAATGCGCCAGCGCCGACTGCGCGCTCACGTAGGAGCCGCGCGCCATGCGGTTGGCGAGCAGGAACGGGTGCGGTTTCGCCTTCCGGTAGGGCGGGGCAAGCGTATACACACCGCGCCGCAGCTGCGCCACTTTCCCGGCCCGCATCCAGCGGGAGAGTTGGCGGCGTACATCGCGCACATCCACCTCGCCCGCCAGCAGCAGGGCAGTTTCGAAAACAGGCTCCTCGCCCACGATTTCGAGCAGACGGCTGAATTCCATGCTGTTAAGATACCATTAATGGTAACTTATTGCAATAGTTTTTTTTTACTCGCGG
>Ga0194126_10005298_pt1 | contig 19046 bp, 18 predicted proteins | sample TA2KigC150mmetaG_FD_148641 | JGI IMG/M metagenome (GOLD analysis project Ga0194126, IMG submission 148641) | Freshwater microbial communities from Lake Tanganyika, Tanzania - TA2015035 Kigoma Deep Cast 150m | ecosystem: Environmental > Aquatic > Freshwater > Lake | place: Tanzania: Lake... | reverse complement strand
ATCAAGTCCGGAATGACAAACCGAATAAAACTTATACCTCAGGTATATCAAAACGTTTAACAGCTTTAACCGTTTGAATGTGAACGATGTCCTGAATGTTAATTTAATGAACGATGTCTTGAACGTTATCATCTAACCTTTGCTTAAACCGTTAAATGTTATTAAAAATAAGTGGATTGAAGGATGAACTGACCGGGGGGAGGCGGAAAGGAGGATGGAGGATGAAAACAATTTCTAAAAGATGGCTCGTTTTGATAGTCGTTGCCGGAATATTAATCGCCATTGGGTTGGATGAGGCGTCTGCCCAGCAATATTTCTTTTTTCAGGGGAAGGTGGAAAGCCTTTATAGGGAACAATTGACAGTAAAAAGTAATAAGGGCGAAACCATGTATTTTGCCATCGGAAGACGGACGGTCTATATTCCCTCTCGATTGCCGGGCGTTGGCGAGAGGGTTAAAGTTACCTATTATCTCCGTAGGGGCCATAATGTAGCCTCTCAAGTTGAAGTTCTTTCCGGAAAGTAGGCATCAACAATCAAACGATGCGCCCATAGCTCAGATGGATAGAGCGTCGGACTACGAATCCGCAGGTCGGGTGTTCGAATCACCCTGGGCGCGCCAACAAAATATAGGTGGACACATAACTTTTTTATTCGTATATTCGATATACCCTTGAATATTAAGACAATATTCCAAAGTCTGATGGGTTTCTTCCAACAAGCGAAAATCGACTACGCTCTCGTTGGCGCTTTTGCTTTGAAGGCGTACGGGTATTTACGGGCTACCGAAGATGTGGATTTCTTGGTTCGAGGCGCTCATCAAAGCAGGATTATCGCATATCTGGAATCCCTTGGTTACGAGACGATCTATCGTTCAGCAGGTTATTCCAATCATGTACATCCTCTCGCAAATCTCGGGAGGATCGATTTCATTTACGTGGAAGGAGAAACTGCTGATATCATCCTTTCGGAAGCCAGGCCGTTACTCGTTCTCGATGACATATCGGTACCTGTTGTCAGAACTGAGTACCTGATTGCCCTTAAGGTCTTTGCCATGAAAAACGACCCGGAAAGATCCTTCAGGGAAATGGCGGATCTTCAATATCTCTTGAGGCTGCCGGGGCTGGATATTGAAGAGATTCGAGGGTACTTTGAAAAATACGGACAAATGGAGAAGTACGATGAGCTTACCAAAAGAGAGAAAGAGAAGCCTCAATCTTGATAAAGATCTGGTGCTCACCAAGGAAGACCTCGCAGCGATTGAAACCTCACAGCCTCATGACCCGAGGGATTTAGGGAGCTATCTTGATTTTCTGGATGAGGTTTGGGGGTCCGAAAGGAAAGGGACTGGGAAGAGGTTTTTCTCTGAGGAATTCCGATTAGACAGAAGGAAAGAGAGCAGCCGTCGGCCTTGATCTCGACCTTCAATCTTGGAATCAAAAGCCCGCCCGAACTTGGTTCGGGGTCTCGGTTTCGGATTTTAGAATTACGTAGAAATAAATTCCCCAACTTGCCACGAAATATAGGAAGTTAACCACCTCATCTGACTTGAGGTTCTAAAGATAAAAAGTGACGATTTTCATCAACGTCCCGTCCAGGGATTCCTGCGAACGGCGCCGAGATTCGCATTTTTTGTTGATTGTTGGGACCTGACCCTCTTGCCTTTCTGACCCTCTTGCCTTTCTTGACATACAAATGTTCAATATCTATTCATTCTTTTGGTTCTTTTATCACTTCCGTTGCCCAACGCACTACGAGTTCTGCTTGACGTAGCGCCTCTTGGTATTCTTCAATCGTTACCGGCTCACTCAAACCGGGATATCTGGTTTCCCATGCATAAGAGGTGAGCATGGCGGCATTTGCAACTCCAGGTGGTACGGGCATATTTACATCCTGCAACCCTGTAATCAATTCATCCAGATCATGAGTATAACGGAAAGGTTTGCTAGAGTGCTGGTAAACCGCCTTTAGCGCCTTTTCAGCAGCTTGCTGTGCATGAAAACATAGATCTTCGTAAAAAGCCCCTTCAGGTAAAGGGGCACGAGCAAGAGCCAGGTCGCCTTCGGCTCTCGCCAGCCAATCCTCCGCCGAACCGGGCACTGGCCTATCCTGCTGCATGGTACACCTCCCGTCCTTCTTCAAGGGCCGGTTTGATTACAAGGGAAGGATTTTCTCCGAATTCCTTGACGTCGCTTTCAGTCACAACGATCACGTCTTTTGAAATACCCAGTCCCGAGAGGGCACGATAAGCCCTGCGCGATGCTTCCCTGCGCCTGGTTCCGTCTGGCATGACAATCAATAAATCTATATCACTTTCCGGACCCATCTCTCCACGGGCAGCGGAGCCAAAGAGAATCACACGAAGTGGATGAACAGCGCTCGCAACTCGTCTAACGATCTCCTCAATCAGATCAGGACTTGGGGTTTTCATCGGTTTTACCTCCAGAATTTTGGGATTAACTTAATTACGTCCCGCTTCCGCCAAATTGGGAAATACCATCATCCTTTATATCCCTCGATCAGTCAGATTCCAAGTTTCCTATCTTTGCAACCCCACTCAATCCTTCCTCATGGTCTTCATCATCGACGAGTGGCAAGGATTTTCTAAAGGCTCCGTTGCGAACCATTTGGATTTTTTCTTCTGCAAGCTGATATGAACTTGCTCGGTATTGCTCCCGCAAGGCATAAACAAATTTCCATGGCCACCCGGTTAGGGTTTCCCCTCTGTTTTCCCGCGCGTGATAGAGGTCGACAAGATACAGGAATTTGACGACCCTGATTGGAGTTAAAGAAGCCCCAAATTCCGTTGCCTGGCAGACGACAAATTGGATCAGCTTGCCCGGATCAACTCGTATGAAATACCCTACCCTCATCCTTTACCATACTATCTCTATATTATCGTAGCACATCTGTAAGCCTTGTTCCTGATTTCTCCGTCAAAAAAAGCAAAAAAGCTCCGAATCGATACCATCCAACCACATTCGTCCTGCTTTTCAATTGTGAAACTTGGGGAGGGTCCATTCAGAGACAAAGTTCTTTTAAATAACTTAAGAACGTACCCGCCAACGTCCCTTGTGAGTCTTAAGAGCGCTGGCCTGTTTTGGATTCCCATTCTTGGACTGCTTTGGTGATTTGGAGGCGTTTGGGCTCAGACCTGCATTCATCCAACGTCTTAATCATTCTTCTTGCGGTTTCAACAAGTGCCTGTGCCGTCACCCGGCTTTCTACTTCTCTTTGGTTCAGGCGATAGTCCGCAAGTATTCTCTTGGAATGAAGCTCGGCAAGCTGTATTCCAACTTTGCTAACATCAAGGTCGCTACTATTTCGTAGACGATTCCAGACATCAGCATGGCAGGCCGAACCTTTGCTTATCCTGAAACCCATTTCTGATAATATTTCAGCACCAACATTGTGAGTAGCATAGTAAGCACGGCTAATCGCGGTCCGTATTTCCGAAGCACGACTCCCCGTGACCAACTTAGAGGCAAGTGTGTAAAATTCTCGTGGGTCCATGACTTAAAGGATGTCAAATGAGAGTCTAATCTTATGGCATTCCGGCCAGGGGACAGCCGCTAGCCAGGATTCAGTGTACCGATCATAATCCTGCAACACGTCTTCTACCGTTCCTTGCACTGCTATGGCAATCATCAACCACTTTTCCCCTGTCTCCGGATCCTCTTCAACTCTCATCTCGGACTCGGCAAGGTTACGGAAACTTCGCTCAATGATATCGACCGCAACTGGAACATACTTTACTATTCGCTCTTGGTTACAAAACTGGAACACTTCGGGTGGAATCTCAGGAATATGTGTGCGAGAAAACTCTTTCTGCTTCTCGACAACCTCAAATTGAAGATAATCTTCAACAGGGTCCGAACTGGTTATGTCGAGATACCGGCTTCGATGAACCCGATTGATATCGACAAACTCAGATCCTGATACGGCACTCACCCAGACTTGGATCAGCCTGTTCACGACCGGGCTTGTCCGTGTTATCGAAAGTTCTTTTGACGAATGAAGGCGCTCCAAGACTGCCAGTATAGCCTTATCAAGTTGCAGTGCCTTCGAGCTATACTCTACCCTGCCCTCAGCCACATAGCCATTGGCAGACTCATATATTTCTTTCATAGAGGCACTCCGAAACAATTAAGAAAGCTCTCCTTCGCAAATTCGATTGAACTGACACAAAATTCCAGAATTTCTTCTTTCCCGAAATCCCTTGGGGTCTCTGGTTGTGTGTTTATGTCAGTCTCAACAAAAAGGATATCATCCCCCCCCATCGGAGACCTTGCAGTTTTTATCCTAAACCATTGATTAATATCGAACTCCCTCATCCTTTTCTTTTCCAGTGCATGAATCTCCAAAGCATGGGTCTCTTTAAAAAATTGCGCATTCCCCAAAAATTTCTCTTGCAGAAACAGATTCGCCCCCATCTCGATGTTGGAAAGTGCTTTGAGCACGACAGCTACACGGGGTGTGCTCAGATGGTACTCCTGTTTCACCAAAGCGACAATTTTAAAAAAATAGTTTAGGTACTCATCCTTCAGGTCGGAGAGTTTCTTCTCCGGTTTGCCAGGGTTATTGTAGAAGAAGTCAATACGATTAGCGCAAAAATTCAAGCTGTAAATCGGTTTGCTATCTTTCAGTTGAATCCGGGGAATTTCAAGAGGTGCCTCGGGAGGGAGGTCTAGCATGGTCGGATCACCGTCGAAAAGGTTATTAACTGCTTCATTAATCTTGGAAGCGATCCCGAGCTTGTTTCGGAAGGCAAAATTCTCGATAAACAAAACACCCTGAATATTTTGGATGAAAAAATCCAACTGGCTCATCTCTTTGAACCCCCTATTCTTTTCTTATCACGAATCGATGTCTCTATTCAAGTATGTGTTCAGTTCCCATTTGCCGATTTAAAGGACGATGGGTCAAAACTCATTTCTCACCTTCGATGATGCGGACGACCTCCAGTGACTTCAGGGATTCGAGGCAGCCGCGGATTGGGTGGCGGTCGTTGGATATCTGTTCATAGATTTCTTCAAGACGGGAGAAGCGTTGTTTCTCGGGTATGTCTCCCAATACAGGAAGCCGGGCCTCCTCAATGTGTTTAAATGGGTTGATTTTCTTGGAATGGAGCTCATCAGGGAAAAACAATTCATAGATCAACCCATTGATGACCCATTCTAAATAGTCCGCTATTGGCCTGTGTTGTTGGGACACTGTTTGATTCTGAAGTTCCTGCAAGCGATTATTGAGCCAAAGAAGGTAATCCACCAAATTGCTAATAACCATCTGCTGGGCCTGGATGGCTGAGGGGATTGGGAGTTGAGAAAGAAATTGTCGGTTTGCTGATCTCCATCCACCCCGGAATGGTGCGCTAACGTGTGGGAAATACCATCGTAGAACAGAGGAATTGAGAAGGGCTAAAAGATATTCTAACGAATTCTTTTTGTTGTTTTGGTTCCATGTAATGCCTCCAACATCCACATTGTCCAAGAAGTGAGTCCCTTCTCTGTCGTATGCCGCATGGAGGCTTTCGACAAGGCGTGGAACACAAATTTTCTTCCGACCTTGTATCCCGAGATTTTGGTTTCTTCCAAACCTGTGCCAATCATTCCCTTTAAATCGCCCTTCCTCCCTCTCCTCCAGCCTTTTTTTATTCTTTTTCAAATATTCAGCGGTCTTAGGAAACCTTTTGATTAGCTCATTCATCCGGAGCAGCTTTACCGTATCATGATCCACTTCATATGGGAATAAAATAAACTGCCGACTTGGTAATGGTTCATAACTACGCACATCCGTTCCACTGACTAGGGGATGAAATAAGTCTTTCTCAAACGTCCAATCCTGCCCAATAGCCTTCGACTTCAACATCCGACTGTTTCTCGTTTCTGAAACAAAATCCATTATGAATACGTCATCGGCACTAGTTTGTAGGCCAACAAAAATATCCGCCACATCGCCAAGTTTGATGGGCATTCGATTAAGTTTATCAAACAATGCCACACCTTTACCTACAACAAAGTTCCATTCCGCTCCTGTAACTTTTTGAGCGGGGATGCATTCTTCGATACCTTTTGTAGTTTGAAACCAGTCCGATAGGTTATCCACTTTGACAAAACGAACGCTCTCCGCGCCGGTTTTGCTGAGAAAAAGAAGGCAGACGTAATTGGTGCTGCCAGGAAAAACCTGTTGATCACCGAAGTGAACAACGTGTGAAAGATATCTGCCCTTTGAAATAAGCCTTCGAATAGGTTCGCCATATTGAGAGTTAAAGAATTTGTGGGAAACAATAAAGGCCAAATTACCACCTCTTTTTAGCAATTCAAGGCTGCGTTCAATGAACACAACATATATATCATAATTCCCTTTTTCTGCCGATTGGTAACGTTCCTTAAGAAATATTGCTTGTCTAGGGTCTTTCTGTTTAAGAGTTTGGATACGGATATAGGGTGGATTGCCAAGAATAATATCGAACCCGCTGTCCATTCCAGTAGGATTCCCTTCCGCTTCTTCCTTATGCACTTTCATCCGTGATAATCCAAACATCCATTCAAGGTCGAAAAATGTGGCATGAGCATTCTGATCATAGGGGTCCCAGGCGGCCAGCATCCCAGCCGTTTCATGGGGCATGCCGCCCTCTTGCAACATATCGGCAAGTGTCTTACGCAATTGGGCGTCCTTCTGTCGACACTTTGCTTTAGTTGATGGACTGCGGGCGTTAAAATACTCATGTCGGACGCGCTCCAATTCTTCCCGAACTTCCCGAACCCGATACTGAAATAATTGCTGCTGGTGCCATTCCGCCCTTTCAGAAGGAATAAGGGTGTTTGCCGCTACAATTTTTGTCTCAAGGTTCGGCAGGGGTCGAACACCGAAGTTTGGTGCTTTCGGGTTCATATTCTGGTCTACGATCAGGGCGATAAAAAACCGGAGCTTGGCAATCTGGCAGGCGATGGGCTGGATATCAACTCCATAAATGCAATTCTCAATCAGGTAGAGTTTGCGGCCATAGTCACTGGCGTTCTGTTCAAAGACCTCATCGATCTCTATCAGTCTGGTCTGACGTTCCTCCTTGTCGCCGATCTTATAAGCTTCCTCAGTCTCCTGGATGGCCTTTTGTTTCTGGATCTCACGCCATTGTTCGTTCTGAGGGTCGAGTTTCTGGAGCAGGTCTACGAGCCGGTGCAGGGCGCCCATCGGAAACGCCCCAGACCCGCAGGCAGGGTCAAGTATCTTAACCCTGTCAATCGCATGGATGATCGATTCTGTCTCTTTGTGTGAAAAGGGATTCTGAAAATGCTCAGGGGCGGCGGAAAAAACCTGCCGTAGACGGGATTCTGATCCAAGGTCACTGGTATGATTCTGGATTCCGGCTTCCGCCGGAATGACGGGATGTGAACTATTGATCGCCCTACTTAGGTAGGCGATCAGCGTTTCATCCACCATGTAGCTGACGATTTCCCGGGGTGTATAGAAGGAACCGGTGGCTTTCCGCGCAGTGGTTCGGGTGTCTTCGTTGTAAGAGGCAAGGAGGTTCTCGAAGACTTTTCCCAGGAGCTCCGGGTCAAGAGCGATTTCCTGTTCAAGGGGCGTATTCTCCTCGACTGTGAATTTATACCGGTTCAGAATCTCAATCAGTCCTGATACTTTTTCCTTCTTCCGGCGTTTGTCACCATACACGTCGCTGAGATCTAATTCACGCTCTTCACCGAAGAAAAGCTCATTGGGAATGCAAAGAAGGTTCTTTTTCTCCTCAGAAAAATCATCGAGCCTGACGTTGGGCGATCCTTCTTTGTTTTGATACACTTCATCAAGACAGTCGAAAAGGCCACCATTTACGAATGGAACCGATTTAAACATCTCAAGGAGACTTTCAGGCTGATTCAAGAGGTTGGCATAGCGGTAAAGATTCGTAACACCCCTATTGGGATCAGGGAATTTCTTGGCCTTCAGCCGGAAGCCACGTTTTTCAGGCTCCTGATTGAGAGTGGCAAAAAAAAGATTTTGAAGGAAGGCCCGATAATAAGTCCCCGCCTTCAGCGAAAAATCATGGAGCGTGGCTTCACCAACACGCTTTCGGAAAAGGTCTCGGGGGATGAGACCTTTCTCCTGAAGAAACCAGCAAAAAATCAGGCGCGTAAGCAAACGGATAAGGAAGATTGACCGTCCGTCTTCTGTTTTAACATCTCTGGGATAAACAACATCGGAATGCTGGCTTGCCCAAAAGTACCAGTCTGCAATCTCCCGATAGAAACGTTCGTTCAGAGCATAGGTATCAAGCCGTTTTTCCCATGCCTGCTGAAGTCCAACAAAATTGTGAAAGTAAAACTCATCATAAAGGGCTTGAAGGGAGAAGTCGTTCAGGATATCGATGTGAGCACGGAGCGGATCAGTAAAACGGATGTCCTTAATCAGCGTAACCTTCTCCAGGACGTCCTTTGATTCATCCCGTTTATGGATACGCCGGCGTATGATGGAAAACGTGATCGTATCACCGTGGTAAAACAGGAGCAATACGGGCATGCCGAATAAGCGGTTGATGGCGCGGGTGATAGCGGAAAGCTGGGTCCGGGTATAGCGGGACTTCTTAAGCTTTATCGCAAAGAAAAGATACGATTCAATGTTTGCCCCTTCGAACTTGCCTTTGCTGCTGAATTCCAGTGAACCGTGACTTTGGGATTGGATTTCGGCATCGGTAAGCTGGAAAAGAAAATCGACAGTCTCCCAGTCATCCAGCAACGATTGGTCTTTATTGAACGGCTTTTCCTGAACAAAAGTGTCAAGAAAAGTAGCGGTGTTATTTGGACGGAGAACAAGACGCTTCTCGCTTCTGTATCCAAGAACTTCGAAAAGCTTCAGGCTTGCCTGCTCCAGAGACAAAGAGATGAACCCTTTGAGGCTCTCTTCAATGGCTTCTTTTTGCGCGAGACGGTTCATGGGGTTTCAATCACCAGCCAGGTGATCAGCTCAAAATCAGTCGCCTCATCAGCCTGGTCATGTCTATCTGGGATCACAGCGTTTCGATTCGTGAGCAGTGTCGATGCCACACGTTTTCGAAATGTCACTGCGATGGATTCGACGACTTTCCCAAGCAAAGCATCATAATGGGACATGTCGGTCCCGTTTTGCGTTTGGCGATCAAACAGATTGCACAGGGCTTCGATGGGCGACTCTTTCCCGGTGCAGAGTTCACGGTACATGGTCAAAATCTGCTTTGGATGACTAAATCCGAAACGGACGTTTCCATCGGCAAGGACGTAAACGAGAAAATAGGGTTTAAGGGGATTGATCTGATCCGTGGCTTCGCTTGATGTCTTTGTCTCTCCTCCGGTCTTCTGGCGAAGGCAGAAGATCACACCTGGCGCTATCGCTTTGATCTCGGGATGTGCCGGGACACAGGTATAAAGCCCAAACGGAGCGCCTTCGAGCAGGGAGCGGTTGGCCTCAAGATACTTGAGGAGTTCGATCCGGAAGTCATCCAAGGTGAACTCGGTTAAAGAGAGTGTGTCATCGAGGTCTTCGAGATCAAGCACTTCATCTTTGAGGCGAAGGAGTTGACGGTCTCTGTATCGAAGGTCGTCCTTGATAAGGTCTTCCAACTCCTCCGGTTTAAGAAGGTTCTCCTCCAGGGTGGCGGCAATGTCCACCAGGGCCATGCGGGCCTCGACCCGGTGTTTCAACGTGATGTATTGGTCCAGGTTCGGAGTCGGCCAGAAATTAACAAGCTGTATGGATTGGTTCAGACTTCCTATCCGGTCAATACGGCCAAACCGCTGGATGATCCGGACAGGGTTCCAGTGGATGTCGTAGTTTACCAGGAAATCGCAGTCCTGAAGGTTCTGCCCCTCGGAGATACAGTCCGAAGCGATGAGAAGATCGATTTCTCCCTCCTGGGGCATGGATTGGATTTTCGAGCGGCGTTTGGATATCGGCGAAAAATTCGTCAGAATGTGGTTAAATTCGGTATGCTGCCTGTACCCCTTTGTTTGAAAGGTCGTCCGGTTCTCCCCTCCTCCAGTGACCAGGGCTACGTGAATGTCGAGGTCCTTTTGCGCCCATCCATAAAGCTGCTCGTAAAGGTATTTTGCAGTATCGGCAAAAGCGGTAAAAACAAGGACTTTACGGTTCGGTTTACCCTGCTTATTAACCGTGGGCTTTCGGACCTTGGCGGCGATGATTTTCTTCAATTCCGCCAGTTTAGAATCCCGCTCCGGGGATACATCGTGAGACTGAAGGTATAGCCCATTCAGTTGCTGTTTGTCCTTGTGGAGAGCTTCGAGCCATCCATCCACATCAAGATGGGCGGTCTTATAGGTCAGCTTTTTGCCAACCTCCATGGCATCTCTCAGTTCCTCGTCCTCCAGTTCCTCCGGGGAAAGGGATTCCAGGTCAAGGTCAGGATACTTCTCCCGGTACTCGTTAAAGGTCTTAAGACGGTTCTCCAGTGATTCGATCTTGTCCATAGTTCGCTTCATCGTAAGCGCAAAGGAGTGGACAGAGCTTTCCAGCCGCTTGAGAAAGTTGACCTTCATCATGCCGATCAGAAAATCCTCGCGTTGGGACTGTGTAAAGTTCCCTATTTTTTTCTCATATTCGGACTTGAATTCCGAAAGCACAAACTGGGATGGGTTAAAGAGCGAGAGCCTGTAACCGTCGATCTCATGGCTCAGCTTGTCATAGGACATAAAACGTCCGGCAGAATCGATTTCTGGCGACAGTGTTATTGGTTTAAGGCGTTCCGGAAATTGACCGAGCCGGTCCATTTCATGGCGATAGTATTTCTGAAGGTGCTTGCGAGCGCGGGCAATGGTGAGTTCATCCAGAAGTTTGAAAAAATCAGCGCCCAATCTGGCAAGGAGGTCACTCGTCTTTCTCTTTGCCGGGGTCTGTTTGGCCCAGTTGGAGAAATGCCCTTGAGCTTGACGGAGGGTTTCTTTGATGTTCTGGATGCCAATCGATTCAGTGAATGCTTCATCACTGCCGGCAGTCATAAAGTAGATCTGGTTTCGGAGGTCCTTCAGGTCGTTGTTAACAGGGGTGGCCGAAAGCAGGAGGACCTTGGTCCGGATGCCGGACCGAATGATTTCCTGCATCAATCGTTCATAGCGGCTTCTCCGGACGAGGTTCCCGTTCTCATCCTTTTTCCCAGGCACATTGTTTCTGAAGTTATGGGATTCGTCGATGACAACCAGATCATAGTTGCCCCAATTAATCGTCTCAAGATTGATGTCGCCGGAGGAGCCCCGGTCTCGGCTGAGGTCCGTATGGCTGAGAACGTCGTAACGAAATCGGTCGTTGAGAAAGGGATTGAGCTGGTCATTGAGCTTGTAGACTGTCCAGTTTTCCCGGAGCTTTTTGGGGCAGAGGACGAGTACACGTTCGTTTCTCAGCTCAAAGTACTTCATGACTGCAAGAGCAGAGTATGTTTTGCCCAATCCCACGCTGTCAGCAAGGATACACCCATTATGGGATAGGATCTTATTGATGGCGCCTTTTACACCATCCTTCTGGAACTCGAAGAGCGTTTTCCAGATCCCGGTCTCAAAAAGAGTCGTCCTGCCGATGTCGGCATCGGTTCTTCCTGCATCACCAAGGTATTTATCAAAGATGTGGAAGAGGGTCTTGTAATAAATAAATTCGGGACTGTGGTTCTGGTAAAGCTGCTCCAGGTACTGGAGGACATCGTCTCTAACATCTTCAACAAGGTCCGCATCATTCCAGAGATCATCAAACCAGGCCTTCAGATCAGCCCTGTCCCGGTTGCTGTCAACCACCAGGTTAAGCTCGATGTTGCTATTGCTTACGGAGAGCCCAAGTCCGTGGGTAGTGAAATTAGAACTTCCAAGGATCGCCTCCTCCACGCCATTTGTGGAGATATGATACATCTTACCGTGGAGGAAGTTGGTCTGTTTGACCGATTTGATTAAGACCTTGTTACGAATCCAGTCGGCGCATTCTTTTGCAATACGTTTTTGCTGGAGGCAGTTAGCTAACCTTAGCCCAGTCGAGTCGATAATGAACGCTTTCTTTTCTGTTTTGTCGGGATCAAGTGAGCGTACAAACCTTGGCTCCCCGAAGAGGAAATCCATATGCCCGATTCGGTTGAGATGGTCTTTGAGAGCCTCGTATGCGTAGATGGTGAAAAAAGCAGAAACGATGGAAAGGTGTGACCCCTCTTTGATGTGAGATTTCAAGAAATCTGCGACAATACCACGTGTGTGGTTGTCTCGAATCCCTGATGTGGGGATGGTTTTTGCCATGTATTTGACCCTAAGGTGTTGGCATAACAAATGATTTGCGAGGATAAAACCCCGCTAAGTAAGCCAATTTCAGATAACTTTCAAATTACTCTCTTCCTTGCAGCCGATTTAGGCTCCGTATTAATAAGCCCAAATTAGTGTCAGATCCCTGATTCCACCCGGAAGTTGACCTATTTATACCAAAAAATTAATTTTATAGCAATTTATCATGCCCGAAGATCATCCACGAATGATGAAAATAACTAATAAGAACGAATTTCACGAATTAACCCTATTTGTGTTATTCGCTGTCAGATGCCTTGATTTTTAAAGTTTATTATAAATCCAGACCTCCCCCAGGGAGTGTCCTATGTATTTTGAAAGGGGTAAGGGGATAGTTTTTGCCCTTTAAGTTTGGTAATCTTGTGGTAAAATGTGATATATTTGTGTTAAAAGTTATTTTGGCTGTTGCCCAAAATAACCGTTTGTCCTTCGACAGGCTCAGGGCGAACGGTGATATATTGAAACAAGGCAACTTTTCTGTTTTTTTGATAAGGATTGAAAACCCGTGGAGGATAGGAAGTCTGATACAAAATATATGAGGATGGCTCTTGATGAAGCGAAGGAGGCAGGCCAAAGAGGTGAGGTGCCGGTGGGCGCTATTCTGGTAAAAGGGGGTGAGGTCCTTTCAAGAGATCATAACCGATGCATTGAACTGAATGATCCCACTGCCCATGCAGAAATTCTGGCCCTCAGAAAAGCAGGAGAGATTTTGAAAAACTACCGTTTGAATGATACGGTGATGTATGTGACGGCTGAACCCTGCCCGATGTGCGCCTCTGCGATGGTTCACAGCAGAATTTCAAGGCTGGTTTTCGGAACAGTGGAGCCAAAATTCGGAGCGGTGGAATCGAGATTTAAATTGCTGCAGGATGAGGGTCTGAATCATAAGATAGAAGTGAGTCGAGGGGTTCTTGAGAAGGAGTGTGCGGAGATTTTAAAGGACTTTTTCAGAGAACGGAGGGGGGATTTGAAAGAAGTTCGGAGTTCGCCTGCCTACGCCAAGGCTTCGGCAGACAAGGAGTTCGGAGAATTAAATAGGTAAGAAAGTTCGGAGTAGGGAGCATGAAAGGTAAAAGGGTATAGGGTATAGGGGGTAGGGGGTAGAGCTAAAAGTGAAAAGCTAAAAGTTAAAAGTATCTTGCGTTGCAAGATCCAGGAGAGGTTGCCGAGTGGCTTAAGGCGCCGCTCTCGAAAAGCGGTTCTCCCGAAAGGAGACGTGGGTTCGAATCCCACCCTCTCCGCCAGAAAAATTTGTTTTACAAATTTTTACCTTTAGCTTTTAACCGTTAACCATTAACCTTAAACCTTTTAACCTTTAACCTTTGGCCTTTAACCATTAACCTTAAACCTTTTAACTTTTGGCCTTTAAACATTTACTCAAAGATTTTCCAAATGAAAGAAATCAGATTTCGGTTTAAAAACTTTAAAGTCTATCAGGATGCGAAGAAGTTCTGTAAATATTGTCGGGGAATCGTCAAAAAGTATATTGAACCCAAAGACAAGGATTTAGCCTCACAAATCAAAAGGGCGCTCCATTCACTTGTCCTTAATATTGCAGAAGGGTCCGCCGATAATTCCGATATTGAATTTGCCAGGTTTTTGGGGATTTCGATTCGTTCAACCTATGAATCGGTTGCAGGGTTTGATTTGGCCCTGCTTTATGAGTTAATAAGTGAGGAAATTAATGAGAAAATTGAAGCAGATGGACACGAACTCGTCAAACAGCTAAGCGCATTTAGAAATACATTGAGATCGGATTAGGTTTTTGTCTTTTTAAGAGTTACAAGTAAAAAGCTACTGGTTAAAGGTATTTTGCGAAGCAAAATTGGGTTGGGTTAGTATTTTGTTTGGCTAAGAGCTACAAGTTACAAGCATGTTTTAAAGGTATTTTGCGAAGCAAAATCTAGGAGAGATGCCCGAGAGGCCGAAGGGGCTCGCCTGCTAAGCGAGTATCCTGCGAAAAACGGGATCGAGGGTTCGAATCCCTCTCTCTCCGCCAGAAAAATTTGTTGCGCAAATTTTTACTTGTAGCCTTTAGCTTTTGGCCTTTAGCCTTTAGGCTTAAAACTTTTACCTTTAACCTTTGACTAATGGCTTATCAGACACATCGGGATAACCGATGATTTGTTGCGCAAATTTTTACTTGTAGCCTTTAGCTTTTGGCCTTTAGCCTTTAGGCTTAAAACTTTTACCTTTAACCTTTGACTAATGGCTTATCAGACACATCGGGATAACCGATGATTTGTTGCGCAAATTTTTACTTGTAGCCTTTAGCTTTTGGCCTTTAGCCTTTAGGCTTAAAACTTTTACCTTTAACCTTTGACTAATGGCTTACCTGGCGCATCGGGGTGACCGATGATTTGCTGCAGAAATTTTTGCTGGTAACATTTAACTTAAAACCGTTAATAGTTAAAAGTTAACTGTTTACAGTATTTCACGTAGTGAAATCTTGTTGATAGCCGGGTCCTGCGCAACAAGAGATTACAAACCCCGCCAGGTCCGGAAGGAAGCAACGGTAGTAATTCACCTTGTGTGCCGCAGGGGCGCCTGGCTATCAGCAAGTTATTTTTTGGAAAGTAGAACGTGGAAAGTGGATCGTAGAAAAAAACGGGAAGATAAACAAACAGATTCTTAATTCCGAAATCCGCATTCCACAATCCGCATTGGAGAAACAATGTCTTATCTGGTATTGGCAAGGCAATGGAGACCTCAGGTCTTTGAAGATGTGATCGGGCAGAGACCCATCACCCAGACCCTGCAGAATGCCATTTCTCAAAACCGGGTTTCCCATGCCTTTTTGTTTTCAGGAGCCAGGGGAGTGGGCAAAACCTCTACCGCCCGAATCCTGGCGAAAGCCCTGAACTGCCAGAAAGGTCCTCAAATCAATCCCTGCAATGATTGCGCAAATTGTAAGGAGATCACGGATGGGACCTCAATGGATGTGATCGAGATCGATGGTGCATCGAATCGGGGAATCGAAGAGATTCGGGAGTTGAAAGAGAATGTCCGTTATACGCCTGCCAAGAGCCGCCATAAAATTTACATCATCGACGAAGTCCACATGCTGACACGAGAGGCATTCAATGCCCTCCTGAAGACCCTCGAAGAGCCTCCCAGCCATATCATTTTTGTCTTTGCCACAACCGAACCCCATAAAATTCCGGCCACCATTCTCTCCCGGTGCCAGCGGTATGACTTCAAGAGGATTCCGTTAAAGGAGATGGTCGGGAACCTGAAGCAGATTGTCGAGAGAGAGGGAATTCAGATCAGCCAGAGGGGCCTGCAAATGATTGTGAGGGAGTCGGAAGGCAGCATGAGGGATGCACAGAGCCTTCTCGATCAGGTGATCTCTTATGGAGGGAAGGAGATACGGGATGAGGATATCACCGAAGTCCTCGGGTTGATCGACCAGAAGATTCTTTCCGATACCATTGAGGCTATTGCCGACAGGGATGCGAAACGGTGTGTTGAGATCGTAGAGCACATTTATCAATACGGGTATGACATTCAACATTTCTGCCAGGAACTCCTCCATACTCTCCGCAACCTGATCCTGATTAAGGTGAGCGAGCATCCCGAAGGGTTAATGGAGTTGCCTCCGGAGGAATTGGAAGGGTTGAAAAAACAGGCGGAACGGTTCCAGTTCGAGCAGTTGAATCATCTCTTCACCCTCCTCCTGAGGGGAGAAGAGGAAGTCGCCCAGTCCACCTTTCCGCGGACAATGCTGGAGATCACCCTGATCCGGATGGCTACCCTTCGACCCGTCCTCCCCATCGATGAGATCCTGAAAAAATTGGAAGGGATGGAAAAAACTCCTTCCATCGGGGGAGCAACAAAAACCGCAGGAGCTCCACAACCCGGGAGTCGTATCGGGCCAACACCGCCTCCGGGAAGAGTGGAACAGCCAAAGAAAAGTCTTGAAGGAAAGGTCGGGGAGAAGGTTATAGAGAAAGAGAAACCTTCAGGCAAAGTAAATCAGAAGGGGATACCCTCTTCGGGACAAGAGGAAAAAGATTTAGAGGTTTATCGGGAGGAGAGGAGTTTAGAAGAGTCAAGTAAGGTTTCAGAAGAAGTATGGAGAGGGCTGGTCGATTTTACGCGGGCCAGGAATCCCATCTTAGGTTCTTTTTTAGTTTTTGGGAATCCCATCCGTCTCAGTGATGAGAAGGTTGAAATCGGTTTTGAGAAGGATTCTTTCCACTATGACCGAATCTTAGAGAAGGGGAATCAAAGCCAGTTAGAGCTGATCTGCCAGGAGTACTTTAAGAAGAACACAAAAGTGATCATATCGCCCATCAAACGGGGGACAAGGCCGCCCGGGGCCCCCGCCTATACAGAGAGAAATGGACAGGATCATTTGGAGGAAAAGATAAAAAACGGGATGGAGGGGAACTCTCTTGTCCAGGAAGCGCTCCGTCTCTTTGACGGAAGAATTGTGAAGAAGTGAACGAAAAAAGAGGAGGGATCGATGTCAAAAGGGTTCGGAAATATCTTAAAACAGGCCCAACAGATGCACACCAAGATTGCTCAACTCCAGGAGGAAATGGCCGGGAAGACTGTGGAGGCCAGCTCCGGAGGAGGAATGGTCAATATTATGATGAACGGAAAGCAGGAAATCCTCTCCCTCCGGATTGATCCGGAGGTCGTCAACAAAGAAGATATCGAGATGCTTCAGGATCTAATTGCCGCCGCTGTGAATGAGGCCATCCGTAAATCGCAGGAGATGATGACCGAGGAGATGAAGAAGATCACAGGGGGCATGAGTATACCGGGACTCTTTTAGACATTAGCAAATTAAGCGGTACCCGAGTGCATAACTATCTTCATATAATGAAGGAGGCTCTAAATCCGAAGCACGAAATCCGAAATTCGAAACAATATCAAATGACAAAATTTTAAAATGTCCAAAACAAGATAGTTCCGAATTTGGTATTTGGAATTTTCGGATTTGTTTCGAGTTTCGATATTCGAATTTCGGATTTTTGAATTTAAAACTATGGCGCTTCATGCCAAACCGATTGATCATCTAATCGAGGCTCTGTCAAAACTTCCCGGGATCGGGAAAAAGACAGCTTCCAGGCTGGCTTTCCACATCTTACGGTCGAGCCTCTCGGAGGCCCAGGAATTGGCGAGGGCCGTCTTAGATGTGAAGGAAAAGATCCGCCTTTGCTCGATCTGCTTCAATTTAACGGATGAGGATCACTGCTGGATCTGTCAGGATGGTCGGCGGACTCCAGAGGTTCTCTGTGTGGTGGAGGGTCCCAATGACCTCATCGCCATTGAACATACAGGGACCTATCACGGGAGGTATCATGTGCTCCATGGGGCCATCTCGCCTCTGGAGGGGATTGGTCCGGATGAGTTAAAAATAAAGGAACTGATGGAGCGTCTAAAACGGGAAAAGATCATCGAGGTGATCCTTGCTACCAATCCGACTGTTGAAGGGGGCGCAACCACTCTCTACCTCACAGATTTGATTAGATCCTTAGGAATCAAAGTGACACGAATTGCATATGGTGTCCCAATGGGAGGAGAGATCGAATATTCGGATGGAATGACGTTATCAAAAGCGCTTGAGGGCCGGAGGGAAGTTTAGGGAGTCGATCTAATAAAAAACAAATAATATCATAATGTTATGGAAAAAAATAATCGTGTTCTTGACATGATGAAACAAATGTGTTAACGGTAACGCATTTAAGAGAAACCGTAAAAATTAGTTAAAAATTTGTTGCACCATGTGAAATATTTTATATATTCTTAAGGAGATCCAGATGATTGAAATTCGTTTTCATGGAAGAGGGGGGCAGGGGGCAGTAACTTCTGCGGAACTGTTAGCCCTGGCAGCAATCTGGGAAGGAAAGTATGCGCAGGCTTTTCCGAGTTTCGGACCCGAGAGAAGAGGCGCGCCCGTAGTGGCCTTTTGCCGGATTGATGATGCGCCTATCAGGATCAGGGCAAACATCTATGAGCCTGATATTGTCGTCGTACTGGATGCCTCACTCTTAAAGATTGTCAATGTGGCGGCCGGATTAAAGCCAAATGGCATCGTTGTCACCACGAGCAAGGATTCTCCTGAGAAAGTGAAAGAGAGCTTGAAAGTTAAAAACCGGGTTGGCGTGGTGAACGCAGCCAAAATTGCCATGGAAGTCCTCGGCCTTCCCATTACCAACACAACGATGCTGGGATCCGTCGTCAAAGCTTCCGGTTTGGTGAAAAAAGAGTCCTTTATTCCTCCCTTTAAGGAGCGTTTTGGCCGGATTGCCGACAAGAACATCTCCGCTTTTGAGCGGGCCTATCAGGAAACGGTCATCATCTAATCATTTGCAGAATCATTTCCCTTCCCTCCTTTAACAAAGAGGGATGGATTAATATGGATTAAGAGGTGGAAGGCATGACAAAACCGGAATCAGAATGGACCTGGAAGGAGTTGCCCGTAGGGAATGTGATCCTGGAACCCGGCAATGCGAGTTCATACCGGACAGGGGACTGGAAGAGCTTCAAACCGATTTTGAATAAGGAGCTCTGTATCCATTGCGGGCTCTGTTACATCTTCTGCCCGGATATGGCCTATAATCTGGACGCAGAGGGTTATTTCATCTCAGACCTTTACTATTGTAAAGGCTGCGGCATCTGTTCGAAAGAGTGTCCCACCAGAGCGATCACGATGGTGGTGGAGGAGGAATAATCATGGCAAAAAGGGTTGGAATGGAGGTCTCGATTGCGGCCGCCGAAGCAGTGAAGCAGGCCAA
>Ga0194126_10005293_pt1 | contig 19050 bp, 22 predicted proteins | sample TA2KigC150mmetaG_FD_148641 | JGI IMG/M metagenome (GOLD analysis project Ga0194126, IMG submission 148641) | Freshwater microbial communities from Lake Tanganyika, Tanzania - TA2015035 Kigoma Deep Cast 150m | ecosystem: Environmental > Aquatic > Freshwater > Lake | place: Tanzania: Lake... | reverse complement strand
TGTAATCATTCTGCTCCAGGGCCACTCGGAACCGGCGGTGCGCTTCTTTGCCATACTTTTTGGGCAGGTGCGCCTGCAAATTGCGGTCCTTGTGGATCGTGCAGCGCTGCACCAAAAGTTTGCGGCCGTAGCGGCTTTTGAGCGTTTTGGCCAAGCCTTTCCCGCCATCGATAATCAACAGCACTTTGGCGTTAAGTTTGAGGCCGCGCCCTTCCAGATCGGCCAGCAACATCTCGGCCACTTCGGCATTTTCGGTGGCTCCTTCCCAGAAACCCAAAGCGCGTTTCTGGCCTTGCACATCCAGGCCCAAGGCCACCACGAAAGCCATCCCGCCGCGATGCACCGTGTCCAAGAACACGGCCACCGCCGCAAAATCTTCCAGCCGCCGTTCCCGGAAGTCTTTGAGCTGTTGCGTCGTTGCCTCCACCAAGCGCTCTGAAACCGCGCTGGGCGAAACCCCAAAAGCTTCGGCCGCATTAAGGAGCGTCTCGCGGTAGCGCCGTCCCGACAGCCCTGCCAGCGCCTGGCCCAGCAATTGTTGGCTAAAGCCGTCGGTCTGCTGCATCGCTCGATAGCTCTTTAAGCTGACTTCCTTTTCCCCGCGCCGCAGCCGTGGACGCTCCACTCGGACTTTCTGTCCGCCCAGATAAACCGAGCCCGGCTCCGAAGCCCACTTGTAGAGACCCTCCCGACGTGGCTGATAATCCGGACCCGCCAACTCTTCGCGCTCCGCATAGAAAATAAATTCGGCCACTTGCCGACCTAACTCCCAGGTCACTTCGTCCAGAGCTCGGCCGCCCTTTGGGATAATCTCGTGGACTTGCTGACGCTGTTGTTGCTGGCCAATCCCGCCATTGCTTTTTTTCGCTGCTTGGTTTGGACTTTCATAGGTGGCTCTTGTTTTTGTTTTTCTTGTTTGCGTGGTTGGCACCACGCCAAGAGCCACTCTTCAGTTTTCAACTAGATTCAGGATATCCTCGTTCGTGCGGGTGGCCTCGCCATTATTGGAACTGGACGGCACCGACGCGCTGGCGCGAGAAACATCCGCCACGGTCCCGCAAATCCTCGCAGAACTTCCCGAAGAAGGAATGCGCCGACAATTCGCGGAAGCTGAACCGGTGAAGAGGATTCAGCGCTTCACCCGTTAGGCAGAGAGTTTTCGACCAGTCCATGCACTCCTGCTTGGGATTTAACAGAAGAAAACGAAGGTCACGAAGAGGGGAACAAAGCGGTTCATCTTTGTTTCCTTCGTTACCTTCTGTTCCAATCTTCTGTGCTTAAATTTAGAATGGCTGCACGAGTTGCTGACGATTGAAGTGGCCCGGGCCATCGCGCGGCAGGTTACCACCAATTTGAGTTCGAGCATCGAAACTCGTCTGGCGCAAGCGCCTTCGGTGAAGCCGGAAGCTTATCTCGAGTACCATCGCGGCCTGGGCCTCTGGAATGAACGCGGGCAAGGCAATTTAGAAAAAAGTCTGAAGCACTACAACAAGGCGCTCGCCATCGACGACTCCTATGCGGAGGCCTGGTCCGGTTTGGCGGACAGCTACAGCGCCCTCGGTTACCGAAGCTATTGGGTCTGCCTTTCAATGGTTGGACAAGGCATTGGACGACCGATCCGTTCTCTTGATCTACCTCAAAATGGAACCAATTCTGGAAAGCCTGCGGAGTGATCAGCGCTTTGCGGAGTTGGTGAAAGAGGTTGGACTGCCTGCAGATTGACGAACAACCCGCGCGGCTGCGGCGAGGGCTTCAAGAGTGGCTGCGCCTTTAGAAACGCCACGAAAAGTTCCGTCAATGAGCCGCCAACGCCAGTCTGAAGAACCACGGATTACGCAGATACCAGAGATAAAGGAAGCCGAAGGGAGTTTGGTCGATCGGGAATCTTATCCATGAAATCCGTGTCATCTGCGGCAAACAGTTTTCCCGGTGAAAGAGGAGGAGTTAAGCCTAAACGCGGCGATTCAAACCACGAAAGGAGAACACAAAAGTCGCGAAGATCGCAAACAGGTTTGCGAATTCTCTGATCTTCGTGTTCTTGGCGATCTTCTGTCCAAACCCAAGCCGGCCTGCACACTCAGAATCGTCGAGCGAAGCCCGCGATGATGACGTAGTCCGCGACTCGTCGTCGGCGTGCGCCCCGGAATCTCCGGTCGCGCAAGGCAAGCGCCTTTTCACCTGGTTAAGGATGCGCCAGCGCGTCAGTTGGAGCAGCCAGGCTTTGAAAGAGCCGGCGGCTGGATCGGACCGAAACGCACCAATCTTCTTCGCGACCGAGAGCACCGTATCTTGCACAACATCCTGCGCCTCGGCCTCGCTGAGCCCGGCCTTCCGCGCCACCGAATAAATCAACCGCCCGTAGGCGTCGAAGAATTCACGTCAGCTTTGCTGATCCTCCTAATTCTTCAGCCGAGCCAGCAAGCTCCAGCGGGTTGTCTGCCAATCTTGAGCTGCTTCGTTCATCGGGCGCGCCAGTTGTCCATACGAGTGAGAACACACCGGAGCAAGACAAATTCTTTCAGAATTGTTGAAAGAATCTTGGGAAGTGCGTTGTGTGTATTGAGGAAACGGACGTATTGAGCGTAACGCAGACTTTTCAGTCTGCCGTATCGCAGAAATTGTATTCTGCGAAGCGCCCGCAAGTTCGAGCGTCCTGGAAAGTGCGGACGCTCTGCCGATTGCAAATCGGCGATACAGCAGACTGAAAGTCTGCGTTACGAAAATGCGGACACGCCAAACACGTACGGAAAAACGGAAAGTAACCTAACCTATGAAATGCAATCCACTTGCGGCCCCGATTCTTCTCAGCGCCTTGGTAAACGTTGTGGGGCAGCCCAAACTCGCCAAGCAGCCCGTGGATCAATCCGTCAGTTTGGGCGCCACGATTCAGTTACAGGTTGTCGCCACCAGCACGGGGCCGCCGATCCGATACCAGTGGCGCTTTGGCGTAATGGCGATCACAGGCCAAACAAACGCCATTCTTACTTTGACTAACATCCAATCCAGCAGCGCGGGTGACTACGACGCAATGCTCACAGACAGCTCCGGGTCGGTGACGAGCCGCGTTGCGCATTTGGAAGTCGATGCCACGTTTGCCAAAATTACCACTGGAGACATCGTGACCGATGTGGCGTCCCACCTCTCGTCGGCCTGGGGCGACTACGCTGGCGATGGAGACATCGACTTGGCCGTCACTGGCACCTGGATCGAAGCCGGCGGCGCGGGCGAGCGCATCCGCCTGTTCCGCAACAATGGCGATGGGAGTTTCACAAGAGATATGAGCACGCCGATCAGTGCCGACGCCAAGGATTGGCGCGCCGGCAGTTGGATCGACTACGACAACGATGGCTGGCTCGATCTGTTCGCGACTCATACGCGACATCACAGTTTTGACGGCGGGATCATGTTCTTTCGCAATGAGGGCCAAGGTTCCTTCCGAAAGATGACACAACGTGACGTAGGACCGATCGTTCCCAGCACGCCCCCAATAGTGAGGACAATTCGCAGGGTGCGTCTTGGGCAGACTACGATCGGGACGGGTTTCTGGATGTGTACGTATCCCGCAACGGAGCGTTCCCGGGAACGGATTGGCTGTTCCGCAACCTCGGAGATGGCACGTTTGCCAAGATGGACGCCAGCCAGACCGGGATCGCTGCGGACCGAGCGCACAATTACGGAAACATGTGGGGAGATTTCGATAATGACGGGCATCTTGACTTGTTTGTCGTGCATGGGCTGAACCCTGGCAAGACCAACGCCGTCCATCACAACAACGGCGACGGGAGTTTCACGGGCGTGCGCAGCGGCAGCCCGGCGAATGACGCCGGAGCCGCCTCGACCTTTTGTACGTGGGCCGATTACGATGAGGACGGGTTCCTGGATTTGTTCGTCGCCCGATCCGTTTTCGTTCAGTTCACCAACTTGCTTTACCGCAACAATGGCAATTCGAACCACTGGCTCAAAGTCAGACTGACGGGCACGGTCTCGAATCGGCAGACCATCGGCGCGAAAGTGCGAGTGAAGGCGACGATCCGGGGCAAGACGTTCTGGCAACTGCGTGAAATCAGTTCGGGGCCCGCCTTTAGTCAGACTCCGCTGACTGCGCACTTCGGCCTGGGCGACGCAACCACCGTCGAAACATTGCGTATCGAATGGCCGTCCGGATTGGTCCAAGAATTTCATAACGTGCCGGCTAACCAGTCGCAGACGGTTGTCGAGCGTCCGCGTCTGCAAATCGGCGTGAGCGGAGGCAGGTCAGAAGTCTTTCTGCGAGGAGGGCGCGGCTTGCGATATCAAATTGAGGTGTCAACCAATTTAACAATCTGGTCGTCCACCGGCGCATTCACGGTCACTAACCTCAACGGCCTGGTCCAAATCCCCGACGTTTACGCGGCAGGTTGAACCGTGAAATTTTATCGCGCACGCGCTTTAACTCAAAATTGCGGTGTGATCTGAACAGGAGCTAACGGAGAAAACAGAGAGAGCGAGAAAGACTTGGACTTGAATGGAAGACACTCAACCAAATCGCGACTAGGAAAGTGCATCCCGAAGTTGTCGGTAGCGGCGGGCATCCTGCCTGCCGTAGAGCCGGGGCATCCTGCCCGGCGGATCCGTGTGCGCGCTACATGTAGAACGCAACATCCGCGTTTGAAGCGTTGCTCCGGGCGGCAAGATGCACGCCCTCTGCGGCAGGCAGGATGCCCGCCGCTACCGGCCATTTCGGGATGCACCCGTGACTGATTGGCTGCGCTACTGTCGCCAGATCAATTTGAATTCCCTCTCAGAACTGGCTTTGGTAAAGATTTAGCCCGTGCCCGCCGACGCCACCGAACAACGCAAGCTGGCCGCCATCATGTTCACCGACATGGTCGGCTACAGCGCGCTGACGCAGAAGAACGAGGCGCTGGCGCTCAAGCTCCTGGACGAACACCAGGTCTTGCTGCGCCCATTCTTCCCCAAGTTCAACGAAACTTTGCAGGCGCCGGTTGGGCAAAGCCTTCGCCGAAACAAACCTCGCGCATTGCGCCTACGAACCTGATTGGAGCACACGACGTCGCGCCAGCGTCTTGGAGTGCAGTCACGTCACCGCTTTGGCGTCCGACCAGGCCGCTGGCCGCGAAGTTCATGGAAGCGGAGACTTGATTCAAGCCCCCCAGGTGATTACCGTAAGTCCGTCATGAAAACACTCGACATCACTCTGGCCAAGATCGGCAACTCGCGTGGCATTCGTCTCACCGCCGAACTCATTCGCAAGCACGGCTTCGAACATGGCATTGTGCTGGAAGATCGCGGCCACGAGATCGCCCTCAAGCCCAAGGCTGGCCGGAAAAAGCTCTCGTGGGAGGAAACGGCACGGGAGATGGCCGCCGCAAATGAAGACTGGTCCGAGTGGGATGGCACGCTAGCGGACGGCCTGGACCAGATTCCTTGGGACGGTCCGATTCCCAAGGACGCCGCATCCCCCGTTCGCAAGCCTGCCTCCCGCAAGGCATGAAACGCTACGAGATTTACTGGGCGCGACTCGATCCCGTGGAGGGCAGCGAATTGGGCAAAACCCGCCCCTGTGTCATCGTCAGCCTCGACGCTCTCAATGCGGCCTTACCCACCGTCGTCGTGTGCCCACTAACCACGGTGCGGCGTCCGGGTTGGCGCACGCGCCTGGCAGTGACCAGCGCGGGCAAACCGGCGGATATTTGCGCCGACCAGGTTCGCGTCGTGAACAAGACGCGGCTCACACGGAAAATTGGCGCGCTCAAGTCGGATGACGCCGCCGCTTTGCGTGAACTGCTCACCGAAATGTATGGCGAAGAATAAGCGGCCACCACGGCGAACCGCGGCGCGCAGGCAGACATTGCTGTGAGCCACGGCTCTTTCATCTGGAAAGAGCCGTGCAGGTCGGGAATTCCAGCCCTATTTTCAAGAGGCGTCATTGAAAGCGCCCTCACCCACGGAATCGACTCTGGCGGAACGTGCATCCCTACGATTCCACCCAATTTACGATCTAAGCTTTCTCCGACGGCGTGTCTCAGAAAGACACTTCCGACCGGCTTAAAACGAGGTTCCCCTAAAGGTTTCGATCGATTCCAAGGAGCTACTGAAAGGAGTTCGACATAAACAACCTTTCGCTTTTCATCGTTAGCACTAACTGCGTTAAACTTCAGGGCCATCAGCCCCTGCAAGCAGGCAGCATATCTGACAGTAAATACCGAATCCGAGTTCAGATAATTCTCCCAACGCCATCCAGCGTCTCGCGATCGATATCTATTTAGCTCTGGCAACCAGTTTTTCGTGTAGTCTTGAAGGTCTCCTCTAGTTAGTCCCTGGCAAAGTTCTGCTTGAACTTCCGGGATACCGTCGGAGTTCAGCAGCGTCACATTATACAGGCTTGTCCTCAACGTTTTCCTTTGGGCGCGATTCGTTTAGCATTCTTGGAAGGGAGAGGCAAACAAAACGTGAAGTCACAAGGGGAGCGAATTGCGCCAAAAGTTTTGTCACCCGGAAGGGGGTGAAAAGAGAGCGGAAAAGATACGTTGCGCCCGCTTCCAATTCGCGATGCGCGTGGCTGGCATGATCACGTATTGGCCGCCCGGTTTGACGCGGTTCCAATTGGCGTCGTTCGCGTTCTCGGCATCGACAAATACCTCGACGCTGTCATCTTTCCAGGGTGTTTCCCTTCGTCGAATCGATGCGAGCAAATCTGCGTCGCCGCGCCGCGACTAAACTGTTCGCTCATGGTCGGCGAATGCGCGCACGACCCGCCGCGATATCGGCTTTGCCAGCGGCAATTTCCGCTTTGAACTCATCAGTCATTTCCAGGCGATCTTCTAAAAGATTCTCAAGCCAGTCGCGCAGATTTTCCTGCTCTTGTGGGGACAGTTTTAGAACGGCTTGCTCAACTTGTTTGAGATTGTTCATAGATCCACCAATATCAGTGCAAAGATGGTCGATCAACTCAGGCGAGGATTTCATTAATCACTTCGCCGTGGACATTCGTCAATCGTCGAAGGATGCCGTTGTGGTAAAAGGTGAGATGCTCGTGATCGATTCCCATCAAGTGAAGAATGGTGGCATGAAAGTCGTGCACGGTTGTCGGTTTGCTGACGACTTTGTAACCCCACGGATCCGTTTCTCCGTAAGAAACACCAGGCCGCAAACCGGCGCCGGCGAGCCAAACCGTAAACGCCGTCTGATTATGATCCCGTCCTTTGCCTAGCGTACCCGCCTCAGATTGCGCGAAAGGGGTGCGCCCAAATTCCGTATTAAAAATGACCAGCGTATCATCGAGCATTCCACGTTGCCGCAAATCACGGAGCAATCCGGCGATTGGCCAATCAATGCGCTTGGCCTCGCGGTCATGTTCGCCGGGCACATTGCCGTGCGAATCCCACGTCGGTCCGCCGAGTTCTGCGCCCGACCAAAGTTGGACAAATCGCACGCCGCGCTCCAGCAAACGCCGCGCTAAAAGGCAACTGCGGCCAAAGTCGGCGCACTCACTTCGGTCGAGTCCATAGAGCGCGCGCGTTCTCAGACTTTCCTGTTCGAGGTCAACCGCGCCTGGCACAGCCAACTGCATTTTGGCCGCCAGTTCGTAACTGCGCATGCGCGCAGCGAGGGCATCGTTGCCTTGGCGTTGCGCCCAGTGTCTTCGATTCATTTCGGCTAGCAGATCATTTCGAGCCAGGCGCGTCTCTTCCTTGATCTCCGTGGTAGAATGCAAATCGGAAACGGGAGGACCTTTCGTGCGGAACAACACGCCCTGATGGCGGGCGGGCAGGAACGCGCTTGTCCAATTGTTCGCGCCACCGGTCGGGATGCCTCTCACATCGGCCAGGACCACGAAAGCCGGCAGGTCATCCGTCTCGCTGCCGAGAGCGTAGGAGAGCCACGCGCCCATGACTGGAAAACCCATCATGCGAAAACCTGAAATCGCCTCATAAGTGCCGGGCGTGTGATTGCCCGTCGAGGAAACCATCGAGCGAATCAACGTCAATTCATCAGCCAGTTCCGCGATGTTCGGAAACAGATCCGAAACCCAAAGGCCGCTCTGGCCACGTCGTCGGAACGGCCAGTGGCTCTGATGGAGCAACCCAACCTTCCCAAAGAAGACGTCCGGCTTTTCGCTATCTGGCAGCGCTTTGCCGTGGTCTTTGGCCAATTCAGGTTTGTAATCAAATGAATCGACTTGGCTGAGGCCGCCCTGAAGAAAAATTTGAATGGCTCGTTTCGCTTTGGGCGGATGATGCGGCAATGGTTGCGCGGACGGGGGCAACACCTCTGCCGCACTCAACCTTCGTTCGCGCCTCAGTATCGCGGCGAGTGCGATTCCACCCAGGCCTGTCCCAAATCGCGTAAGAAAATCGCGGCGACCCAAAGGAGTCCGCGAAATGTCGGCGCGGTCTTTCATTGAAGGAAGGCCTTACGCCCCGCGAATGAGACAGTCAAGCGGTATTCTCGGCTCTTCATCCGGCCTGAAAGAATAGAAAGCTCGGAGCGCACGGATGCGAGCAAACTTTTGTCTCATATGAGACAAAAGTTTGTCGAAAGCGCAGCGCTTATGCTTTGTGGAAACGTTCGACGCTCGAACGGTTCCGAAGGTAAGGGTTGACCTCGGAATATTTCACGTTTCTGGAGCGTAAACGCAGCGCTCCTTAACATGCCGGCGCGTGAGGCGGCGGTGAACAATTCAAAAACCGTGGCACACCAATACATTTTGCATTACCGTAGCGGCGGTCCATGGCTGAGCCGACGCCCAAATACAGTCGCGAATTTCTCACGAGCGTCCACCACGCGTGGTTGGGGCTGCTCACGCTCGGAGCGGGCATCATCGGCAGTGCCGTTCAGTTTCAACCCATTTACTTAGTTGCTGGCGCAACGGCTTATGTGCTCGGCTGGATTTACTTGCCCGGAATGCCCTTCTTTAAGCGATGGGTGGACCGGCGAGTCGAAGCCGCTCAAAACGCCGCGGCCAAGGCCGAAGTCGAAGAATTCATTCGCCGGCGGCATTCGATCTTGTCCACATTATCGACGAGCCGCCGCAAGGAATACGATGATCTCGCGCGCGTTTGTGAAGAAATCGAAAAGGCCAGCGCCGAAAGTCCGATGGCTCAAGGCAGCGCGGGTTCAGATCCAAGGCTGCGCAAATTGGACGAGCTCATGTGGACCTATTTGCGCATGCTAAGCATTGAGGAATCGTTGGATCGCTTCCTGGAAACTGAGGAACGCGATGAGGTGCCTCGCCTCGTGCGCGAAGGCGAAAGCGAAGTTGCCGACTTGGGCGCTGAAATCGAGAGATTGAAGCCGAGGGCTCAGCCCGGAACCTTGGCGTCCGAACCGCATTTCAACTTGGAAGCAAAGCAACGCCTCCTCACTTCCCGTTTGGAACGGCTCGAGGTTCTGCAAAAGCGGCGGCACCGGATCGAGCAGGCTCGGGCCAATCTCGCCCTCGTTATCTCAGAACAAGAACGCCTCGGCCAGCAGATCAAGTTGATTCGCGCCGATGCCATCGCATCTAAGAATGCTCAATCCTTGACTGCGCGCATCGATGCCACCGTCGAACATTTGGATCAGACAAACAAATGGCTGGCTGAGATGGTTGAATTTACCGATCTCGTTGGAGATCTTCCGTCGACCGATTTTCGAGTCGGATTCAAACCGTTGACACCGCCACCGATGATTGAAGCGGTGGCGCCATCCCCAAAAGCTCGGCCTGCAAACACGAAGGAACGACAGTGAAGAAAAAGCCCGCTCCTGCCCTGGCAGAATTGACACCGCCTTTGGCAATTCCGGCCGGCCAGCGCCTCCCGTTGCGCGGATGGGCCTTGGAACTGGCGCGTCGTTGGAATAGCAGCACCTATTCCCTGTTCGTCGTTCACGGCAACATCTTTGATGTCTTTCCATTCCAGGACGGCGCGGAACTCTCGTTCGTTTCGCTCAAAACGTTTTTGGCGCGACGCCTTTTTGCGGGCCGCTCCTTCCTGCTGTTTTATGATATTGGCGACGGGTTAACGTTCGGCTCGGCAGAGATGCAGAAGCGTTTTTTTGAATGGCTCGAAGTGTATGACCAGGTCGAATCGACGCATTATCATCTTACGGGTCCTCCGCGCGAATTCATCAAGCTGGCGCCCTTGCTGCGGCGTTTCTTTCTCCGCATGGCTGAGGAGAAACGCGACGGCATTACGCTCATCATCGACTTTCCCGAGAAAATCATTCCTCACTCGACCGACGCTTATTCGAGCCTCGACGAACGCATGGCGCTGGTGACGTTGCTCAAATGGGCTGCCTCTCCGGAAATGCGCCGGCTCGATGTCGGCATTCTGCTGGTGACCGAGTCCGCCGCTGAAGTCAACGCGGACCTTCTGCAAAATCCCCACGTGGCGCAGATCAAAATCGAACTGCCCGACAATGAGGATCGGCTGCAGTTTCTCGAATCGACCGGCGTTCGAATGATGACCGAGAGCAAACCGATTTCAGAATGGAGCGATTTGCCCAGCCAAGATTTGGCCGGGCGGCTTTCGGGCCTGAATCTGTTGCGCTGCCAGCACTTGTTGGCCGAGGCTGTGCGCAACGGTTCGCGCGTTACTGCCGATCACGTGGCGACGAACAAAAAGCGGCTCATTGAAGAGTTTTGCCAGGGGCTCGTCCGCTTCAAAAATCCCAAGCCGGGCCTCAATCTCGGCGCGGTCGCCACTCACACGGCCGCGAAGAAAAAACTCCAGGAACTTGCTTGGCTCATTAAGAACGGCAAACGCGATGTGTTGGAACGCGGTGTCCTCCTGCCGGGGCGCGTAGGTGTCGGCAAATCATTTCTGGTCGATTGCTTCGCCAGTGAGTGCGGTCTGCCGGTCATGGAGATCGGCGAGTTCCGCTCGAAATGGGTGGGCGACACCGAACTGCAACAAAGCCGGATTCTCATGACCATTCGCGCGCTTGGCCCGGTTGTGGTCGTGGTCGATGAGGCAGACGCGGTCTTTGGCGGCCGCGAATCCGGCGGCGACGATAGCGGAGTTTCAGGGCGCGTCTTTGCCGCTTTTGCCGCGCATCTGGGAGATTCATCACTGCGGGGACGCGAGCTTTGGGTGGCGATGACCTCGCGGCCCGATTTGCTGGCCATCGACATGAAACGCCAAGGGCGTTTTGGTCTTTGCATTCCTCTTTTTGCCGCGCAAGGCGTCGAAGATGTTCTGGCCCTGTTCGAGACCATTGCCAGGGTGAAGAAAATTGCATTGGGCGAGCCGAGCAGAATCTACGTTCGCGACCAGTTAGGCGCCCGTCCGCTCACGGGCAGCGATGTCGAATCAATTCTAATTCGCGCCAAAGAACGCGCCGTGCTGGCCGGACGTGATGATGACGTGCAACTTGCCGATTTAGAGGAAGCGGTCAACTCGTTCATCGATCCATTGGATCCTCATTTGCTCGCCTTGCAGGAATTGGCCGCGGTGCTTGCGTGCTCCGACCGGCGCTATTTGCCGGAGCGGTTTCAAACCGCCGACCGATCGGCTCTGACCGAGGAGTTCACCATGCACAAGCTGCGAGCGACCCGTCGATAACCGAGGCGCGCGCTTTCCTTAAACACTCGCTTTTGACCTCAGCTTTGCCAGAACCATCCTCCGTACGGAACGGCGTCTTGCATTAAGGCGAACTCTTATGCGCTGTCGCCGGCCGGAGCGCGATTGATCTGTTCACTATTGTCGACAGAACATAGACAACCCCGAGCAAGGCCACGTCGGTGGGGCCCACTGGCAAGTCCCAGCGATACGCAATATAGAAACCGACCAGAGCGCTGACACCGCCAATAGCGGTCGCTCCCCAAATAAATTGCCGCATGTTAGAAGCAAACCCGTGGGCAATCAAAGGAGGCAATAGCAAGAATCCAAATGTCACCAACGGACCGACACTTAACACCGAAACGGAAATGGTGAGGCCGATGAGCAGAAAGAGAAACGTATTCCAGAAATCGACGTTCTTTTTCAGCGTAACAGCAGTCTCGCGGTCGAACGAAACAAGCAGGAATTCCTTTTGAAAAATGAAAAACGTCAGCGCAACGATCGCAAAAACCACAAAGGTCCAGCCCAAACTCGCGTTCGACACCGCGATGATTTCTCCTTTGAGCCGATCTAGCAGACCGTGTTCACCATGCGGATTCTTCACCAGCAGCAGAATACTCCAGGCTCCCGCTAAGACGTAGGCCGTCCCGATGCTCGCCTCGATCAAGCTGCGACCACGCTTCTCGAACCACGAAAAGCCTAAAATCGCCCCGAGCGTAAAGATCGTGGACCCTGCCAAAGCGAGTGTGTGTTCTCCTTCCTCCATGTGCGGAATCAGGCCCCAAGTATGGAACGCGAAGGCAAAAGCTATGCCGCAGGATGAAATGTGCGGCAGCGCGACTCCCATGAAAATCAGCCGTCGCAACAGCAAATAGGTCCCCACCAATGGACACGCCAATCCCACCAAGACACTCATGTAAACGGAGTTTCGGAGCAGAAAGTCCGGGTCTAGAATTTCGCGCCACATCTCCATACGCATTCAATGCATTTCCAAGTCGAGAATTTCCTCGATGTTCGCCGGTGTTAACAGTTGACTCACGGGTCCCTGTTGGATTCTCCCCTGGTGCAGCCAGATCACGTGTTCCACGTAAGTGCGAACGACGAGCAGATCATGGCTGGCCATGAGAATAGTCAGCCGCTGGCGGGCATGAATTTCTCTCAGCACATCCATGATCGACTGCCTGGCCGTGGCGTCGATGCCAGCGGTCGGTTCGTCCAGCAGCAGAAAATCCGGCTTCGTCGCCAGCGCGCGAGCGATGAGAACTCGTTGCTTCTGGCCGCCTGAGAGCTGAGCGAACATCTGCTCGCTCAACTGCTCGGCGCCTGCTTCCCGCAAACATTGGCGTGCCCATTCTTTTTCTGCGGCATCGATGCGCCGGCCGGGGCGAACGCGTCCGCACGTTCCCATCAGCACCACTTCAAAGCTCGACAGGAGATAGACCGGGTCGAACACATCGCGCTGCGGCACATAACCGAGAGCCGGCGCTCGCCCCGCCTCAGAAGCAAATTCGACCCGGCCGGTCAGAGGCGGGAGGATGCCAAGAATCGACTTGATCAATGTGGATTTGCCGGAACCGTTCGCGCCGAGCAAGCCGCTGAAGCTGCCGCGCGGCAGGGTAAGATTAACGTCCGAGAGAACCGCATGGCGGCCATAACCGACCGCCACTTGGTCTAGGGTCAAGAGCGAGTCGCCGGTCACTTGGTTTCCTTCAGTGCAGCCGCAATTTGAGCAAGGTCATACTCGAAAAGACCAAAGAAGTCTTTTGCTTTTTCGTGACCACCGACTCTTTCCGGGACGATGACTATTTTGCCACCGCTCGCTTGCGCGACGTACTCCGGCGTTTTGCGGGGGCGATACGGTTCGATCAATATCAATTTCACGCCCTCGACCTTAAGCCGCGAGATGAGCAGTTTGACGTAGGCGGCTCCAGGTTCAATCCCTGGCTTCGGTTCAATTGTTCCGGCGAGTTCCAGGCCAAAGCGCGCCAACAGGTAATCAAACGATTTGTGATAGGTAACCACTTTGGTTCCGCGATAAGGCTCCATCAACTTCGCCCACTCGTTCAGCTTGCGCTCCAGCCGTTCATTAAACTTTTGACGATTGCGGTCATAACTCCGCGCGTTGGAAGGATCAAGCCGGCTGAAGGCCTCTGCTAAATTGTTCGCCATGATCTTGCCGTTCGCCGGGTCCAGCCAGAAGTGTGGATTGCCAAACGGATGCACGTCTCCCATCGAACGATCAATCGGCCCAGTCGGAACTTCGAGCAATGTTATTCCTCGCGACAACAGGACGCGCCCAGGCGCCTCGGACTGAATCTTCTGGTTGCGCGCTCCATTGACGAGCGTTGGCAGCCAGCCCGCTTCCAAATCCGCGCCGCCTTCCAACAAAACATCAGCTTGGTTCAAAAGGCGGATGAACCCAGGCCGGGCGCTGACAAAATGTGCGTCTTCCGTCCCTTTGCAGATCGTGGTGACTTTGATTTTATCGGCGCCGATCTCCTCGGCAATGGCGCCGAAATCGGAGATGGTGGCCACGACGTTGAGAGCCGCGTGCGCCGCGCCTGCGAACAGCATCGCAGTTAGTATGAGAAATTTGGCTTTCATGAGCAAGATAGGTTGCGTGGAGTACATACTAGAACTTGTGCGCAGCGTGGCTGCCCAACAGGAATTCCAACTGCAACCAAACCGAATGGTCGTCGCCAATTGACCGCCGCCGGTCGAAGTTATATTGAAGACGAATCTTGGAGAACTCGCTCGGATACCAGGTGAGGTTCGGCGCAACACGCCAGCGCTGAGCGCGGTCCGCATCGCGCCCAAACAATCTTTCGTATCGAGCGGCGTCACTGCTCACCCAATCGCCGCGCAAACCGGCGACCCAGCCTTTCCTGAACCCGTAGGCCAGTTGCGAATAGAACCCGTAGTCGCTCAGTATTTCGTTTGGCAGAAGATCGGGAATGCCATCACCGTTCAGGTCCTGTTCGCTGCCGTCGGGATTAAGCGCGGAATCGCCATCAAGATCCCAATCGAAGGCATCGGCTTTGAAGCGCCGGAGCATCGCTTCGGATTGCCAGCTCACAAACGGAAAACCGCCATGATGATTGACCGGTTTCCATTTCCAAAACAGGTCAACTCCGTAGATTTGTGTGTCCGCATCGCGACCGCTTCCATTCGGACCGAATGCCGCGGATGCGCCCATCAATAGAGTCTGTGAATCACTCAAATTGAACGAAGCGGCGTAACGCGGCGCAAAGAGCACGTCATTGACAGATCGAACACGACCCGTGTCGTGCAGGCGTCCCAAGTAAGGCTCGTCTTCGTGACTGTTCCGGAAGCTCTGAGAGGTTTCGCCCTGACTGTTCTGCACGGCGAGGAACAACTCGGAATAAAACGGCGTGGGAACGAGCCATGATAAGCGCGCTCCCGGATTGCGAAGCCCATCCGCGCCGAAGAGCCGCCCGTTGATGAGTGGCTGGTCAACAAAGTCCCACAGATGAGGATGTGTCGGATTGAGCCGCCCGAATTCGGTGAAGAAATGTCCGGCTCGCACTTGCAAATTCCAAGGCAAGGAGAGCGTTTCCAAGTACGCTTCTTCGGCCTCGAGAGCTGTTTCGCCTTCGGGGTCGATTTGTAGAATGATGTTCGCCTGCCCTCGGAAATAGGGATCGACTTTGCCATCCAACGTTGTTTCCAAGTTCTGCACAGTGAAACCGCGCTGGTTCGGGTCGTGTCCGCCAAGTTGCAGGGACTGAATATCGTCGGCCGTTGAAGTTCCCGCGGCCACGAGAGCATCAAAGGACAAATTCAGATAGTTGCGCTGCGTGCCTAACAGCCGTATCGGATCGGTGGGCGACCACGGCCGAGCCACGACGTTGGTGGCACCGGCGGTTGCAGGCGTCTGTTTTGGGACATCAACAACCGCCGGCCGCGGCAGCGGTTGTGGTTGTGGTTGCGTGGAAGTTTTACTTTCGTACTGCTCAATCTTGCGCTGCAACTCATCGGTGCGTTCGCGCAACTCCTGGAGTTCCCGTTTCAAAGCCTGCAGATCTGGACCTTTTGCTGCCTGGAGGCGAGAGGAGGCCAAAGAGATAATTATCATCAAACAACTCAAATTCAGATTCTTCATATGCCAATCCCAAAAGGTAATTCCTCAAGCTGGAATCCAACTTGAAGAGGTTAAATTAAAAGGACTAAACGAAACCGCAGTAGATCAGACCAGGAACGCCGGCGGCGCCCTGGCCATTGCGGTCAGAAGAATCGGAGAAGAAAGTGAGACAGACATTGCTTCAGATAGCCGGAAGACCATGGCTGGAACTGCGGCCAGACCAGTTGGCGCGGGCACATCCGCAAGTGTGTTCCTTTGCCATGCGCACGCAGCGCAGGGCTCGTGCGAATCGGCGTCGTGATGATGCAGCGAGGCAACCGACAGTGAAACCATCAGATAGAGAAGGCAAACTGCGATGCTGACGGCGCGTTGAACCATGGGAACCATTAAACCGTACTGGTCGAATATCGGATTGTCAACGCTGGCAATATCCGCGTCCGCGGACAGGGTAGACGCATCTAAACTTTCCATGAACCGCGAGGTAGGGCTGCGGTGCTCCGCAGCCTGCGAACAGTAATTGCGGCGGCGCAGCAACGCCGCCCTACCACGTGTTGGTTCATGGTCCCAATGCGCGTTAGAAAGAACGTGAAGGCTCCCGATAAACCTGCTTGTGAACTGTGGCTGGCGAAGGCAAAAAGGAGCCCCTCTCCCCATCGGATGGGGAGAGGGTTAGGGAGAGGGGCTTTATGCACCGGGTTCATGGTCCCAATGCGCCGTTCGATTCGGGTCGTAAAATGATACAAAACGCCAATTAATCGAAGGTTTTAGATGCGTCTGCCCTGTATCCGCGGAGGACAACTAAAACTATTCAGTTATTGGGCTGCTGCGCTTACGTTGCAGAAACGTCGTGCATCGTTTGGGCGGAAATCCTTGGGCCGAACTCAGCTGAATCCGCGCGCCCCGACTCGGTGGACACAGACTTGCGGGAGCTCTTTCTCGAGGAACTTGCCGATATTTACAACGCCGAGCAGCAGCTTCTGAAGGCGCTTCCGAAAATGGCCGCAGCCGCCCAAGCAGAAGAGCTTCGCGAGGCATTCGAGTCGCATCTTGAAGAAACCGAAGGCCAAATCTCGCGCCTCGATGAGGTAATGGATGCATTGGACGAATCGCTTAAAAGGAAGAAATGCAAAGGGATGGAAGGCTTGATTGAGGAGGGCAAAGAGATGATGGAAGAACACGAAGATTCGCCTGCACTGGGCGCCTCACTAATTGCCTCAGCTCAAAAGATCGAGCATTAGGAAATCGCTGCCTATGGGACACTCTGCGCCTGGGCAAAACAGATTGGCCTTGATGAGGCCCTTGAACATCGATGGCCAATGTGTCGCCGCGCGCAACGATGTTATAGAGGCCGACTGTGCCGCGCTTGGGCGTCAGAAGCTGGAGAGCCGGGTTGCCTTCGTTGACTCCGCTCGCATCGGCGATGAGTTTCAGGGCGGCATTGACCGGCCGAACGTGTTCCGCCATCTGGTCGGTGGTCCACTGGTGTTTGATGGCGGCGGCGTGGAGGGTGTCGCGCTGTCCCTGGTCGGCCACTTGGCACAACACCCGGTAATGAGCCCAGGTCAATTGTGAGCGCGCGCTCACAATTGGGAAATACCGGTAAAACTGCGCACATTGATAACGAGTGCGCTTCTCGATGCCGGTGTCGGCCGCGAGGCGTTTGAACACCTTTGCACCGTAATCCGCGCGGTCATTGTTTAGCAAGAGATGCTCGTGAATCAACCGCCCGGTTTCGTGATAGGTGCGCAGCCACGCGTCGTTAATTTGCTGCCGCCCGGCGAACACGACTTGCTCGACGCCGCGACCAAGTTCTGTGTACGTCCTCGGAACACTGAGCGTTCTAGACAGCAGGCCAAGCGCTGCGGCGGCTAGCAATGGGAGGCGCTTTATTGAGTCGTCGCGGTTGATGATGCGCCCAGGCAAAGGCGAATAGTTACCCTCTCCATTGGGGCCGTCAAACTGCAAACTGAGTATCGACAGCCTGCTTTGGATTCTCCAGAATCCGGCGCATGAGTTCCGCGCCGCCGAGTGGCACAGCCAGCAGCCGCACGGCTATCCGAATTGAGGCCCCTGCCCCATCCAGCGCCCAGCGTTTAACATCGATTGACGCGTACCGCGGCTTGGTCATGTTTCTGATGATGGCCGAGGTGCTGTCCCTTTCGCGCGTCGCCGAGGCGCTCCCGCACAGCGGTTTCTGGCAATTCCTTCACCACCACCAAAGCCATGTCTCCTGGATAGGCTGTTCCCTGCACGATTTGATTCAGCCTTCCTTTTCATTCCTCGTCGGGACGGCACTGTCGTTTTCCATCGCGAGCCGGATTGCGAAAGGGCAATCGTTCGCCCAAATGTTCGGGCACGCTGTTTGGCGTTCGCTCGCTTTGATTTTTCTCGGCATCTTTCTTCGCTCGATTGGCCGCAAGCAAACCAACTTCACTTTCGAGGATACCCTGACCCAGATTGGACTTGGTTACACATTCCTATTTTTAGTTGGCTTGCGCTCGACTCGCGTTCAATGGACGTCGGTCGCACTGATTCTTCTTGGGTACTGGGCTGCGTTCGCGCTGTATCCGCTGCCTGCTTCGGACTTCGACACCACAAAAGTCGGTGTTCCTAATGACTGGCCCCACGAGCTGACGGGCTTCGCCGCGCACTGGAACAAGAATACGAACTTGGCCTGGGCGTTCGACACTTGGTTTCTGAATCTATTTCCGCGCGAAAAGCCGTTTGAGTTTAACGGCGGCGGTTATGCCACGCTGAGTTTCATTCCAACACTTGGCACCATGCTTCTAGGATTAATCGCCGGCGGCTGGCTTCGCTCGGATGGGTCTCCCGAAAGAAAGATTACGCGGTTGGCGGCGGCTGGTGGAATTTGTTTGGTGCTGGGCTGGCTGCTGAATGCCACAGGCGTGTGCCCGAACGTGAAGCGCATTTGGACACCGACTTGGACAATCTTCAGCGCCGGTTGGTGCTTTCTGTTCCTGGCGGCGTTTTATGCGATTATTGATTGGAAGCGCTCGAAAGGATGGGCCTTCCCATTGGTTGTCATCGGCATGAACTCTATCGCCGCCTACACGATGGACTGGCTCTTTGCCGGCTTTATCCGAAATACGTTGAACACGCACTTGGGCGCTGACTTCTTCAAAGCGTTCGGGACTGCCTGCGAACCCTTGTTCCGAGGCGCGGCCATTCTGCTTGTGCTTTGGTTAATTCTTTATTGGATGCACCGCCGGAAGCTGTTTCTAAAGATTTGAGGGGAAGCGAGGTTAATTTTGTATTCGGTGATCAACGCCGCGCTGGAACAAGGGTAATGCGCTGTCATGAACGAGGCCAATCCCTTGTTCTGGCCCTATCTTCACCGACAGTTTTGATCGCGCGCGACAAAGTTGACGATTAAGTTTACGACAA
>Ga0194126_10005291_pt1 | contig 19052 bp, 9 predicted proteins | sample TA2KigC150mmetaG_FD_148641 | JGI IMG/M metagenome (GOLD analysis project Ga0194126, IMG submission 148641) | Freshwater microbial communities from Lake Tanganyika, Tanzania - TA2015035 Kigoma Deep Cast 150m | ecosystem: Environmental > Aquatic > Freshwater > Lake | place: Tanzania: Lake... | reverse complement strand
GCGGTTGTTTGTGCGTGGGGGGGTGTCTGGGGGCAGCGGGAAGGCGGCGATGAGTCGGGAGCAGATTCGGCGGGTGTTGAAGAGAGGAGGGGAGTTGAGTGTGGGGGAGGTGTTGCGGTTGCGGATCCGGCACATGACGGACGGGGTGGTCTTGGGATCGAAGGGGTTTGTGGATGGGGTGTGGTTGGCGCATCGGGAGCGGTTTGGGGCCAAGCGGCGGAGTGGGGCGCGGCCGATTCGAGGGGCAGGCGCGCCGCTGGCGGGGTTGAGTGCGTTGCGGGACTTGCGGGTGGGGGCGATTTCGTGAGGGCCAGGATTCAGTCGCGGGGTTGGAAATGGATCAGACTGTGCAAGGGGCTGCGTCGGAGGAGGTCGTGGAGCAGGGGGTGGTCGTGGGCGGCGCGCGGTTCCGCGGGTGTCGCATCGAGTGGGCGAGAGGGTTGTGTATGTGAGACATCTTGGCGGCGTGAGCAGATTGGCAACCGTGATTTCTGCTTTTACACCGGGGCTGGAAGCCGTAGCGTTTAGGAGAAACGGACCATGAAGACCTCGACCTCGATGCGCGCGAGACAAGTTTACCTTATTGCCAACGGTGACCTGCGGCTTTCAGCCAACCAGCAGTGCTGGCCGGCGCAAGCGAAGATGGAGAGCGCTCTGGGTGCGGCGCTGCGGGCCGAGGGGTGGACGGTACGGCGAGCGCACGGCTATGACAAGGTCAAGCGGCATGGCTTTATCGATTCGCAGAAGATGGGGATCGAGGTCTTTCGGGAGCTGGATGCGAGCGTGCCGTTGGTGGTAGCGGAGTGCGTATGGCAGTACAGCCAGCACGTGTTGCCGGGGTTATTCGCGCATCGCGGACCGATCTTGACGGTGGCGAATTGGAGCGGTACGTGGCCGGGGTTGGTAGGTTTGCTGAACCTGAACGGTTCGCTGACCAAGATGGGGGTGCGCTACAGCACGTTATGGAGCGAGGGATTCACTGACAGCTATTTCAGGCAGGGGTTGCGGCAATGGCTCACCCAGGGTGTGGTGACACACGACCAGAGCCACGTCCGGAACTTGGCCTTGTTGAAGCTGCCCCCGGCCGAGGAGGCATTGGGGCGGGGGTATGCTCACCGGTTTCGCCAGCGCCAAGCGATTCTAGGCGTGTTCGATGAGGGCTGCATGGGGATGCACAATGCGATACTGCCGGACGAACTGCTCAACCCGACGGGAGTGTTCAAGGAGCGCCTGAGCCAGTCGGCGCTTTATGCGGCGATGGGGCAAGTGAGCGAGGGGGAAGCGCGCGGGGTGCTGGACTGGCTCGTTAAACGAGGGCTGCAGTTTGCATGGGGCAGGGATGAGGCGACCGAGTTGACCGAGGCGCAAAGCCTGACGCAGTGCCGGATGTACATTGCGGCCGTGCGCCTGGCCCACCAGTTCGGGTGCGACGCCATCGGCATCCAGTATCAACAGGGCCTCAAGGATCTCACCCCGGCGAGCGATCTGGTCGAGGGCATGCTCAACAACGTCTCGCGGCCGCCGGTCCGGTGTCCCGAGTCCGGCCAGGTCATTCGCTCGGGCGAAGCCATCCCGCACTTCAACGAGGTGGACGAGGGTGCGGGTTTGGATGGCCTGGTGACCTATGGGCTTTGGCGGGAGTTGGGGTTTGCCCCGGAGAACACGCTGCACGACTTGCGTTGGGGGCAGCACTACCGGGGTGCGGGTGTGGACGACTACGTTTGGGTGTTGCTGATTTCGGGGGCGGCGCCGCCGGCGCACTTCATTGGGGGTTGGAAGGGTGCGAGCAGCGAGCGTCAGCCGCCGATGTATTTTCGGCTCGGTGGCGGCACGCTCAAGGGGATCTCGAAGCCGGGGTCGATCGTGTGGAGCCGTGTGTTCATCATGGACGGCAAGCTGCAGTGCGATTTGGGCGTGGGCGAGGTGGTGAGTTTACCGGCCGAGGAGACGGCGCGGCGTTGGCGCGAGACCACGCGGCCATGGCCGATCATGCACGCGGTCTTTCCGGGCATCACCCGCGACCAGATGATGGCGCGGCACAAGTCCAACCACATCCAGGTGGTCTACGCGCCGAGCGCCAAGCAAGCTCACCGGGCGTGTCGGATTAAGGCTGCGGCCTTGGCCGAGCTGGGGCTCGAGGTGCATTTGTGCGGTGAGGTCACGTTGAGCTAAGGGCGCACTTGTCGCTTGCTTCGAGCCGAGTTCCCGGTTGAATCGGGGCGCATGAACGAGCCCCTTGCGGCCTTACTCGAGCTTTCGCACGACCTCGGGCGCGAGGATCGCCAGTTGGCGATCCTAGCCGAAGGCAACACCTCGGCGAAGCTGAGCGCGACCGAGTTTGCCGTTAAGGCGAGTGGCGCATGCCTGGCGACGCTGACGGCGAGCGAGCTGACGGTTTGCCACCGGGAGAAGGTGTTGGCGCTGCTGGACCGCAAGACGGTCCCGGACGAGGCGGTGCAGCAGGGCCTGCTCGACGCTCGGGTGGATCCCACCGCCAAGAAGCCCAGCTTGGAGACCATGTTCCATGCGTGGCTGCTCACGTTGGAGGGGGTGAATTTCGTGGCTCACTGTCATCCTCTGGTGGTCAACCAGATCCTCTGCTCGCCCCGGGCTCGGGATTTCTCCGAGCAACGGATGTTTCCCGACGAGATCGTGTGCTGCGGGCCGACCTCGGTTTATGTGCCCTATGCCGATCCGGGGTTGCCGTTGGCCTGGCAGATTCGGGAGCGGACCAAGGATTACGTGAAGGCGAACGGGCAGGTGCCGCGGCTGATTGTCTTGCAGAATCATGGCCTCATCGCCCTCGGGGGCAGCCCCGGCGCGGTCATGGCCTGCGTGTTGATGGCGACGAAGGCGGCCGCGATTTTCGTTGGCGCCGCGGCCATGGGCGGTCCCAATTTCTTGCTGCCTCAGCATGTGGACCGAATCACTTCGCGTCCGGACGAGGCGCACCGTCAGCGCGAGCTGCGGCTCTGATGAAGGGGAGCGGCGACCGGGGGAGGCAGGTCAACTGGGCCGGCTGTGGAGGGCGAGGCGGCGGCGCAGGGCCTCGCGATTGACGGCGTCGCGGACGTCGACGGGGTTGTAGTCGTCGGTCAACACGCGCCCTCGCCAGCGTTGGGGCTCGCGCAGGTTGTCGAAGGTGTAGCGGACTTGGTCCTGGAGTTCGATGGGGACGCTCTCGAGGCTTGGCGTGCGCAGCAGCCGCAGTTCGGGTTGGTCGGCCGCCACGAAGAACACATTCCCGGTCGCCCCGTCGTGGACCTTGACGGACTGGAACTGGGTTTCCAGCGTGAGCAGGAGGCTGGCCAGGAAGAAGTCGCGGCCGGGGGTGAAGTCGCCGAAGGTGTTCATCACGAGCGTGCCGCCCGGGCGCAGGCAGCGGCGCATGGCGCCCAGGGCCTCGCGGGTCATCAGATGGGATGGGGGCGACTCGCCCAGGAACGCGTCGAGGATGATGGTGTCGTACTGTTTGCCGACGGTGCCGACGAAATGGCGGCCGTCGCCGATGGTGAGGTTGAGTCGTTCGGGTTCGAAACCGAAGAATTCCTGGGCGAGCGGCACGACGTCGGGGTTGATTTCGACGGCGTCGACCTGGATCCCTTCGCGGGCCAGTTGCATGGGCACGACGCCTACTCCCAGACCGATGCAGAGGGCGTCCCGTAGCTGTGGCGTGTAGGCGTGCGCCAGGCCATAGAGCATGTGCGTGAAGAGCGATTGACTGCGGCCGGCGGCGGGATCGTAGGTGTTTTGGGTGAGTAAATCGTTCAGGTAGAAGCGTTGTTGGCCGCGCACGTCTTCGACCACCTGGAGCAACCCGAAGTTCGAGTTAGCTCGGTACAGCTCGTTCCACCCGGCGGGTTGCGCCAGGACGGGCCGCAGCGTGCCGATCCAACCGCCGAATCCGGCCAACAGCAGACTCACGATGACCGGCGCTGCCTGCTTGCGTTCCCAGAGGAGGAAGTAGGCCGCGGTCACGGCTCCCAGCAGACCGGCCGTCACCAGAATGGTGACCGAGTTGGGCAGGAGCGGGATCAGGACGTAGCCGATCAGGAGCGTGCCCAAGACGCTGCCGAGGGTGCTTAAGGCGGTGAGCCGGCCGACGGTGGTGCCGACGGCAGTCAAGGAGGGCGCCACCACGCGCACGAAGAACGGCCCGACCATGGCCAGCAGCGCCAGGGGCGTGAAATAGAGGATCAGGGCGGCCAGCAGCGAGCCGGCCGCCACCTTGAAGCGCAGGCAGGCATAGGCCACCGGTTCGCACACCAAGACCGTCCCGCACAGCCAGACTGCCGCGCCCAAGATCGCGCCGTAAATCCAGGTCAGCCGCGGCGAGCGATCGGCCAGCCAGCCGCCTAGGGCATAGCCGCTGGCCAGGCCGATCAGGGCGACGGCGATTTGGGCAGTCCAGACGAAATGGGAGGTGCCGACGTAGGGCGCCAGCATTTTGGCGCCGAGGATCTCGACGATCATGATGGCCGCGCCGGTGATCATCGCCGTACCGTACAAGTATCGGCGGAGGGCGGGGCCGGGCATCGCGCCCGGTTTCGCAGCGGGTTGCTTTTTCACGCGCACCTTGTACCTGTTGGCCGGCTCCTTGGGAACCGGATTCTGGGGAGCAGCTTCGCCTCGCGACGCCGATCGGTCAGCAGGATGGATGGAGGGGGTAGTGCTGCGAGGCCTTCGATTCGGGGTATGGCGATGAGGTCATGGGCTCGCAGAGCTCGCCCCTCCAGCGTTGGCGGGGTGGAGGGCGGAGGTCCGCGGCGCCGATCGGTCAGCAGGATGGATGGAGGGGGTAGCGCTGCGAGGCCTTCGATTCGGGGTATGGCGATGAGGTCAGGGGCTCGCAGAGCTCGCCCCTCCAGCGTTGGCGGGGTGGAGGGCGGAGCTCTGCGACGCCGATCGGTCAGCAGGATGGATGGAGGGGGTAGCACTGCGAGGGCTTCGATTCGGGGTATGGCGATGAGGTCAGGGGCTCGCAGAGCTCGCCCCTCCAGCGTTGGCGGGGTGGAGGGCGGAGCTCCGCGGCGCCGATCGGTCAGCAGGATGGATGGAGGGGGTAGCGCTGCGAGGCCTTCGATTCGGGGTATGGCGATGAGGTCAGGGGCTCGCAGAGCTCGCCCCTCCAGCGTTGGCGGGGTGGAGGGCGGAGCTCCGCGGCGCCCTGGGGACGAAGACTTATTCGGGCTTGGCGAGGTGCGTCCCTAGCGCTTTGATCCGGGGGTGAACACCCATGCTGCTGTTTTGACTCGGGGATTGGCAATCTTAGCCCTGTCCCTGTCCGCGACGGCCGCGGCGCCGGCGGTCGAGCTTTGGGAAACGAACCTGGTGGTGCCGACTTATCGAGCGGCGCCGCCGTCGCACGTGCCGCGTTTCTACGAGGGGCGGACCTATCAGGGAGCGAAGGCGACGTTTTACCCGTACGCGGTGCAGGACCGGCTCACCGATACGAAGGCCGACGCGAGCTACCGCGCGCTCTTCATCGAGAATGCGTATGTGCAGATCTGCGTGCTGCCGGAGTTGGGGGGGCGCATTTGGTCCGCGCGGGACAAGGTCAATGGATACGACTTTTTCTACCGCCAGCACGTGGTGAAACCGGCGTTGATCGGGATGTTGGGGGCGTGGATCAGCGGCGGGGTCGAGTGGAACGTGCCGCATCATCACCGGGCCAGCAGTTTTCTGCCGGTGGACCATGCGCTCGAGCGGCACGGGGACGGCAGCGCGACGATTTGGGTGGGGGAGACCGAGTTGCGACACCGGCTGAGTTGGCTGGTGGGCCTGCGGCTGTATCCGGACCGGAGCTACCTGGAGCTGGACTGTAAGATGTTTAACCGAACGCCCTTCGCGCACCCGATGCTCTTCTGGATCAACCCGGCCGTGCATGCGAACGACCAATACCAGGTCCTGTTCCCGCCGGCGACCGAATGGGCCGTGCAACACGGCAAGCCCGAGTTTGCGAGTTGGCCCGTGGCACGGCAGGTCTATGGCGGAACCGATTACACGCGCGGGGTCGATATCTCGTGGTGGAAGAACCATCCCTCGCCCGTGTCGTTCTTCGCGTGGAACGACGAGGACGAGTGGTTCGGCGGGTACGATCACGGGCGACAGGCGGGTGTGTTGCATTGGGCGGATCGCCACGTGGCGCCGGGCAAGAAGTTCTTCGAGTGGGGCAATGGTCCCGAGGGCGAGATGTGGACTCGGATCCTGAGCGATGACGACGGCCCGTATCTCGAGTTGATGGCGGGTGCCTGGTCCGACAACCAACCCGATTACAGTTGGATTCAGCCGGGCGAAACCCGCGAGTGGCGGCATTGGTGGTACCCGATTCGGGAGTTGGGCGGGGTCAAGGCGGCGACGCGGGATGCGGCGGTGAACCTCGAGGTGACCAACCGCACGGTGCGCCTGGCACTGCAGAGCACGGCGGTCTTCCCCGAGGCCCAGATCGCGCTGGCCAGCCCCGCGGCTACGCTGCTGGGCACCCGGGCCCATTTGCAGCCGGACAGGGTTTTCGTGGCGGAGCTCGAGTTGCCCCCGGGCATGTCGGCGACCGAACCCCTGCAGGTGACAGTTCGCACCCGGGACGGGCGGGACCTCGTCTCGTACGCGGCGGCGCCGCCTCGGGGGACGCCGATGCCCAAACCGGTCGAGCGCCCGCGTTCACCGAAGGATTACGCCACCAGCGACGAGTTGTACTTTACGGGCTTGCGCATCCAACAGCTCTACAGTCCTTCCTTCGAGGCGGCGCCGTACTATGAGGAGATGCTGCGGCGCGACGCGGGGGATTATCGGGCCCACGTGGCCCTCGGGATCCTGGCATGCGAGGAATGGCGTTGGGTCGAGGCGGAAGCGCATTTGCGCCAGGCCCTCGAGCGCGCAACGGCCAACTACATTCGGCCACGCGACACGGAGGTCTTTTATTATCTGGGCGTCGCGTTGCGGGCCCAGGGCAAGTATGCCGCGGCCGGCGCAGCGTTGCGGAAGGCGCTGTGGAACCCGGTCTGGCACGCGGCTGGGGGATGCTGGCTGGCCGAGCTCGAATTGTTGCAGGGCAACGACGCGCAGGCCCTGGCGGACATCGAGTTGGCGCTAGCTGCAGCCGGACGAAACGCCCACGCCCGAAACTTGAAGGCGACCATTCTGCGCCGGTTAGGCCAGCCGGAAGCCGCCGAGACGCTCGCTCGAGAGACGCTGGTTTTCGCCCCGCTGAACATCCGAGCGGCGGCGGAGCGGATCCTCGCGCAGCGCCAACGGGGCGATGACCGATGGCGGGCGAATGTCGAGCAGTTGCGCCGGCAGATGAACGACAATCCGGAAGCGTACCTCGAGTTGACCTTTGAATTCGCCCAGGCCGGCCAATGGAACGACGTGATCGAGATCCTGCGTGCCCGCGTGCGCTCGGCTCGCGGCGGCGAGGTTGGACTGGCGGCCACCGAACTCTACCTGCTGGCTTACGCGCTCGAACGCGAGGGACGAGGAGACCAAGTCTCGATGCAGTTGATCGCGGCGGCGGCGAGTGCGTCCGGGCTGTGCTTTCCCTCCAGGTACGAGGAGGAGGCGGTATTTCGCTGGGCGCTGGCGAAGGATCCAGAGGACGCCCACGCCGCTTATCTGCTGGGTTGCCTGCTGTACGATCGCCAGCCGGCGGCGGCCATTCGGGCCTGGGAAGAGGCGCGCCAACGCAACCGTCAAGTGGCGTTGGTCCATCGCAACCTCGGGTTGGCGTACGCTCAGCACGAAAAGGACCTGGCGAAGGCCACGGCCAGTCTCGAGCAGGCGGTGGCTTTGGACGCTGCCGAGCCGCGGTTCTTTTATGAACTGGACCGGCTCGACGAGGCGAGTGGCGCCCCGGTGCTGAAGCGGTTGGGGCGGTTGCTCGACCACCATGCCGTGGTGGTTGGGCGCGACGATGCCCTCACGCGCGAACTCGAGCTGCTGATCGTCGCGGGACTAACGGATTCGCCGAAGCTGGATCGTGCCCTCGAACTGCTGCGGTCGCACCATTTCCGAAACTGGGAAGGCAGCAGCCACATTCACGGTGTCTATGTGGATGCTTGCTTGGCGCGAGGCCGGCAGCGTCTGGGTGCGGGCGCTGCGGACGCGGCGTTGGAGGACTTCAGAGCCGCGCTCGAGTACCCGGAGAACCTCGAGGTCGGCCGAGCGCGGCGGGCGCCGCGGCGGGCGCAGATCCAGTATCACTTGGGCTTGGCCCACCGCGCGCTCGGGGATGGTGCAGCGGCCCGGACAGCCTTCGAGCAGGCGGTTGCTCGGAAGGAAAGCACGCCTTCGGAAAGCCAATTCTACTACGGGCGCGCCCTCGAGGAATTGGGGCGGCACGATGAAGCTCAGAGCGTGTTTGCGGGTTTGGTTCAGGCCGGCGAACGCCAATTGGCGGGGGCGGAGACCCCGGATTATTTCGCGAAGTTTGGCGAGCGACAAAGCGAGCGGGTGCGCCAAGCCGGCGCGCATTATCTGCTGGGTTTGGGCCGGCTCGGCAAGGGCGAGCGCGAGCCAGCGGCCGCCGAGTTCGAGCGCGCGATCGAGTTGCATCCGGCGCATCTGGGCGCCTCCAGCATGCGCGCCGCTGCGGGAGGCTGAATCAGGTCGGCTGGTGCGCGAGGCGATGGGTGGGCATGGGTGGGGCGGGGCGGAAGTGATCGAGGTGATCGAGCGTCGCGCGTAGGGTGGGGAACTGCTGGGTCACGATCCAGAGGGCTCGTTGGACAACCGCTGCGAGGAGGTCGGGGGCCGCCTCGGCGCGCAGGTTGATGAGCAATTGGCCGCGCGTGACCGGGTCCTCGAGGCGGAAGGCCAGTTCGGGGACGAAGTCGGTGCGGACCAAGTGGACCGAAGCCAGGTCACCCGCGAGGTTCGGCTCGGGACTGAGCGTCATCTTGAGGTGAGCCACCTCGGCCTGGGCGGCACGCAACTGTTCTTGGACGGCGCCTGCGAGGGTCGAGAGGAAACGGTTCGCATCGAGGGCTTGTTCAGAGGTGAGTTGGACTGAGCCGTTCAGCCAACCCAGCAGGGCTTCCCCTTCGCCGTAGGTGGCATAGTCGATCATGAGGGCGGCCGTTGCGGACGGTTCGGCGGTCAAGACGCGGTCGAACCAGGCCTCGAGGTTTATCCCGGTTCGGGCGGACACGGCCCAGGTCTCCTTGCCCGGGAACTGGTCGGCAATGGTGCGGCGGAGCGTGTCGGTGCGGGCGGGGTCGAGGAGGTCGCTCTTGCTGAGCACGACGAGGTCGGCTTCCTCGATCTGTTTGCGATAGATATAGCGCACCTTCGTCGAGAAGCTACTGCCTGGGTCGAGGCCGAACACGCGTGCCGCCCGGGTGGGGTCCAGGAGCACACTCACCGGAGCTACGGTGTAACGGTCACCGTAGAGTTGGCGCAGGGGATACGTTACGGTGGCGATCAGGTCTGTGCAACTGCCCACTGGCTCGGCGATGAATACTTCGGGACGCGTCGTTGCAGTCAATCGTTGCGCCGCCTCGACCAGGGAGTTAAAGCGGCAACAGAAGCAGCCACCTGGGATTTCTTCCGTGGCGAATCCTTGGGAGCGCAGCAGGGCGGTATCCACCAGGTTGCGGCCTTGGTCGTTGGTGATGAGCCCCACGCGCCGCCCTTGCCGGGTCAAGTGCCGAGCGAGTTGGCCTACGGCGGTCGTCTTGCCTGCGCCTAAGAAACCGCCGATGACGATGTAGCGCGCCGGTAGCAAGTGGGTGGGCAAGAGTCGAGTTGAGCCCGCGCTCGGTCACCGCACGCGGACGCGCGAGCGATGGTCGCGGGCAGCAGCGGTGCTTCTCGCAGACAGGCCTGTCACGCGGCCACAGTAACGGGCTATGGGTGGGCGGTCAACCTGAGGCGGTTCGCGGTAGCTCTGGCATCGCAGCGCATGCGACGTGGAGCGCGGAGGTGGCGTATTGACTGGCGTTTTGGCTTGCCTACGCGGGGCGATTCAGGTAATGGGGAACCCATGAAATCCCCCCTTCGAGCGGCGCACCGCTGCTTTTTTGGGATCGCAGCCGTCCCTCCACTCCTACTCTTAGCCTGCGTCACGCTTCACGGGCAGACCCCGGTCACCAACCCGCTCGATCGGTGGGTGCGACAGAGCCCCCAGCCCACCACGAAGCCCCTCCATCACGTCGCCTTCCTGGACGGACAGTTCATGGCCACCGCGGAGCACGGGGTTCTGATCGAGAGCAACGATGGTGTGGTTTGGGCGGAGTTTATCGCGGAGGTTCCGAACGCCTCCTTCATTCCCGCCTTCACTTCGGTGACCTTTGGCAAAGGGTTGTACGCCGCCACGGGCGGGGGCGGTGACATCTTTACCAGCCCCGATCGCCTCGTGTGGACGCGTCACGCGAACGTGAATGGGTTGAACGCCCTGAACGACGTGATCTTCGATGGAACGGCGTTCCTCGCAGTGGGAAACCAAAGCGCGGTGTACCGCAGCGTGGACGGGAACTTTTGGGCGCGAGCCGCCGGGTTCGTCGATAGCAAGAATGTGGTTGGGATCGCTCAAGGTGACGGGCAGTTCGTGGCGGTGGGAGGTTGGGAGCTTTGGGGAAGGCCACCGGAAAGCCTGATCGCCACGAGTCCTGGCGGGCTGGTCTGGACCGTGAACCAGACCACGTTCAACGCAGAGTTGCGTGCGGTGCACTATGCGGACGGCCGCTACGTTGCGGTGGGGGAAGAAGCGCCGGCGAAGGTAGCGGGTTGGGCGTCCATCCTGACCAGCGCCGACGGCCAGGGGTGGACGCGCATCCCGGGAGAGGCGTATGCCCGGCTCTACGATGTCACGCATGGGGGCGGCCAGTGGGTGGCCGTGGGGGAGAGCGGCCAGATTCTCCGCAGCCCGGACGCGATGACCTGGACGGCCGAGGACTCGGGAATCGTGGGAGGCGTCCTGCAGTCGGTGGTGTACCAAGGCGGGCGTTTTCAGGTGGTGGGAAGCTCGGGGGCCTTCGTCGGGGACGGTGGGCCGGTGCTGCTGTCGAGCGAGGATGGGGTGACCTGGCAATCGCTGACGCGCGACGTGGGGGGCGATCTCTACGGGGTCGAATACGCCACTCCTTGGTTCTACGCGTTCACGCATAAAGAACTGCTGCTGCGCAGCGCCACGGGCGTGGCCTGGACGCCCGTCGAGCACGGACTCGAGGGGGGCAACTATGTGAGCTGGGCGTATGCGGCGGAAGGACTCACCCTGCTGGGGGCGAGCAATCCGGCGGCGGTCCTGGTGTCGGCCGACGAGGGCGCCACCTGGCGTCGGGCGCTCGTTCAGATGTTTCCCAATGCCATCGCCCACAATGGCGAGGCATTCGTGTTGGTGGGCAGCGGTGGCCAGGCTGCCACCAGCCCCGATGGCGAGAACTGGACCTACCACGACACCGGCGCCAACGCTGAACTTCGAGGAGTGACCTACGCTCAGGGCACCTTTGTGGCTGTGGGGGGGAACTTCGGCCCGACACCGCAGGGGCTGGTTCTAACCAGCAGCGATGGACGGGACTGGCTGAAGGTCGACCTGCCCGAACCGGCGGACTCGCTCGGTGGCGTGGCCTTCGGCAACGGCCGGTTCCTGGCTTACCCGTTGGCGCGGTTCGACACCGTTCTGTGGCGGAGCACGACAGAAGGCGCTTGGGAGAAGATCATGACGAAGGACGAGGACGGACTCCCCGTCCAGCTTCGACCATACTCCTTGCGGTTCTTCGATGGCCGGTTTGTGGTGTGTGGCTACGGGGGGCGCCTCCACAGTAGCGCCGACGGCGAGGTCTGGCGGAAGCACGACGTGGGCGTGGATGAGAGCCTTTGGGGTCTGGCCTACAACGACCAGGTGGTGGTGTTGGTGGGCGAGAAAAGGCTGGTGCAAACCAGCAGCCTGTTGGACGAGCCGTTCATTGCGGTGGGGCCGTCGCCGGTCACCCACCAGACGCGCCCGGGAACCGATGCCCTGTCGGTGCAACTCTTCGTGCTCAACCAGGGCACGACCGAACTGACCTTTGCGGTGGCGGCGGCGGAAGCCTGGGTTTCTCCGCAACCGGCTGAAGGCGTTGTGGGCTCGGGGCGGCAGACGGTGGTCACGCTGGCGTTCAACTCCGCTTCCCTGGCGGCGGGCACGTATCGGACGGAACTTCGATTCACCGGCAATGCGTCCAACATGCCGCTGGTGGTGCCGGTGGCACTTCAGGTCCGGTCCACTCACGAGGATCAGCCGTTCATCGAGGTGTCCGATGAGGCCATTCACGCAGCGACCATCGTGAGCTTCGAGGCGGGGGAGCAGATCCGCGTCTTGCGGGACGCGGGGGCGGGCTCGCTGCTTTATCACTTGAGCGGCCTGGAGCCCTGGCTGGCCGTCACGCCGGATTCTGGGACCTTGGCGACGGGGCAAGCCCAGCCGCTGACCTTCTCGTTCCCTGGATCGGATCGACTCGCGCCTGGGACCTACGAAACGACGGTCTTGGTGGCGGGCAACGCCGTAAACTCGCCCGTGTTCATCCCCGTGGAACTGGAGGTGGTAGACCGGGTGATCCAACGCCACGAGAGCGCCACGCTCGTGTATGAGTTCTATCGCGACACCCAGCAGCGCGAGGTGCGCCACGGATTCTCGCGGAGCTGGTTCGAGGATGAGACCACCGCCAGCGCGGGCGCTTATGTTCAAGGCAAGCAGGACGGACTGTGGGTGCTCTTCTACGAGAACGGTTTGCCCAGGGAAGAACGCACGTTCGCCGCTGGGATTCGCCACGGGCCGTATCGCGACTACTACGAGAGCGGCCGACTGAAGGAAGAAGGGGTGTCCTTCGAAGGCTCCCGAGATCAGAGGCAGATCATCTACCTCGACAAGGCGCCGGCGACCGTGGCTTCGGAGACCTGGTGGCGGCGCGGCACGGTGGTGAAGAGCATCGTGAACGAATACACCGGCGGTCGGCTCTGGCGAACGACGGAGACGGAGCATGACGCGGCGGGGCGTGCCTGGGCGCGGTTGATTCAGACCTTCGGATCGATGCCATCCGGGGAGGCGTTCCTGGCGAAGGAGGAGGTCTTTGCCCAAGAACCGTTGTCGTTGGGCCTGGTGTTGCACGGCGTCCAGCGCCTGTTCACATGGGATGCGAGTGCCGCGCGGGTGCGCCAGACGGCGCATGTCCCCTACGTGCTCGGGCATAAGGAAGGGCTCGAGCGGCTTTACTACGATGATGGGCGTCTGAAATCCAAGTCCGACTATCAAGCCGGGCAACTCCACGGAACGGTCGAGCTGTTCCGAACGGACGGATCTCGGCTATCGCGGACGGCGTATGAGGCCGGCGCTCGTCATGGTTTGGACCAGGCCTATCATCCCAACGGTGGCGTTCAGGTCAAAGCCACCTATCAACACGGGACGCTTCAGGGGGCCTACCGCGAATACGATGCCACGGGGCAGTTGGTCCTTTCCGGACTGTATTGAGGCGGTCAGCGGTGCGGCATCTGGTACCGCTACAGCGGCGGCGTGAGGACCCCCATCAACTACGGCCCGATTACGCTTACCGAGTACGGCGACACGGATAACGGATTCGTTCAGGTTCGCGGCGTGGTCACCGATGTCGTCACGGGCGCGCGGCTTGCGGGCGCGGTGATCGAGGGGTTACCCAACAGTCCGCCGATCCAGGCGAACCAGGTCGGTTACTATGAGGTGGTCGTGCCGGCGGAGGGCACGGCGCAAGTCACCTGTTCCGCTCCGTTCTATGACCTGGCGACCGTGGCTGTCCCGCTCGAAGGGAAGCAAGCCGTCACCCAGAGCTTTGGGTTGATCCGTACGCGCAGCCAAGCGCCCGCGATTGCCCGGCTCGATTCGCAATACGGCCGGTTCTTCCTGGCTGGGATGAGCGTGCGCAACCGGGTCACCGCCGGGATCGACTGGGACGTGGGCCAACCCAAGGAGGTGCGGATCGACAAGAACGGGCAGGTCGAAATCGTGACGAACCCGGGCGCCACCGTTTCCCGGGACTACGACATGGGACGGGACTTCCAAGCGGGCTTCGCCAGCGGGTTGAACCGGTTGGAGTTCGTGGCGGAAAACGGCGGCGGGCAGGTTTCCACCCCGGCCCTCTACGCGCCGATCATCGTGCCGATTCCATCGTGGTCGGAGCCGCTGGGGTCGTTCCAGGTGAACCTCGGCGAGGAGGGCCAGGTGATCTACCGGTTGGCGGTGGCCTATCCCAAGGAGCCGATCGAGGTCCTGATTAGCCCGCAGACCCTCGGCTCCACGCTTTGGAACTTGTGGGCTTTCGTGCCGCTGGTGGGCGGGAAAAACCTCGGACTCAAGGAGACCCAACTCCTCATGGCCCTGGAGTACGCCTCCTCCGGCGAAGGCAAGGCTTCGCTGACCGGGCAGACCGGTCTGGAAATCGCCGGCAGCAGTTCGGTCGGGCACCTGACCGGCGAAGGACTCCTGCAGTACCAGTCGGGCCAAGGACTGGTGTGGACCGGCGTGCGCGTGGCGGCCGGGTTGGAGGTGAGTGTCGAGAAGGAAGAGGGCCTGATCACGATCATTCCGGCCCTGCAAGGAGCGGTCCGTTTGCCGGTCATCGGCCGAGCGATCGGCTGGTTGAACGACCGGGCTAAGATCAAGGGCTCGTTGGCCAGCAGCATGGAGTTGGGGCTGGAACTGGTCCGTGTGCCAGACGGCTTGGATTTCGAATCTGTGGACGGCACGATCGGCGCGTCGGCGGCGTTGGGGCTCGAGGTCGAGGCCCTGCGCGGCCTGTCGGTCGGCCTCAGGGGCGAAGGCGCTGGCGCACTGACCTATCAGTTCCCGGCGAACCCCGGCTACCTGAAGGAAGCCACCTTCGAGTTGGGCGGCTCGGTCAGTCTGAGCGCCTGGCTGTTCGAGGTCTCGCTGGCGGGGTCTCACCAGTTCAGCTACCCGTCCGGGGGCGGCGGCGCGCTGGCGCTCGCTTCGATGCCCGAGCTCGCGATCCTGCGTCCGGTCTCGCGCGACTTTGTCACGCTGGGGTTCAACCGCGTGCCGCGCCGGTTGGGCTTGCTGGGCGGGCAGTCGGGGGCGGCGATCCAGGTGCTGATGGAGAACATCTACGAGCGATCGGAACCGGTGCTGGCCACTCACAACGGTCAAACCGCTGTCGTCTGGGTGGTGTTCAATCCGGACAAGCCCACGCTCCAAGCCACTGAAATCTGGTTCGCCTTCCGGCCGGCCGCAGGACCGGGAAGCGCTTATACCAGCGCCCGGGCCGTGACGGACAACACGCAGGGCGACTTTGCCCCGACAGTCGCCTTCGACGCCACGGGCCGGTTGATCGCGGTGTGGGAACAGGTCAAGGACCCGGCATTTGCGGACGCCTCGGAGGAGGCTGTCGCCGCGATGGCTGCGCAAATGGAGATCGTAGCCGCCACCTTCGATCCGGGGAGTGGCGCCTGGTCCGTGCCTGTGGCGCTGACCGACGACGAACACCTGGATCACGCGCCGCAACTCCGCCGCGATCTGGCGGGGCAGGTGACCCTGTTCTGGTTGTCCAACCCAGCCGGTCTGTTGGTCGGCGATCAGGCGGCTCCGACCCGGCTGCACGTCGCACGATGGGATGCGGTGGCGGGGGCGTTTCTGCCTGCCAGCACGGCGTCGGTCGAGTTGATCGACTGTCTGGGCGTCGATCTGGCCGTGCGTGGCGACGAGACGACGCTGGTGTATGCCCGGGATGGCGACGGCGATCTCGCAACCGCGGCGGATGCCAACCTGTTCGTGGCGACGGCAACCGGCACGGTTTGGACATCACCACGCCCGCTGACCACCGACATCGACGTGGCGGACAATCGCCCAGCCCTGATCCAGGACGGCGCCGGTAACCCGCAGCTCCTCTGGATACGCGGCGATCGTCTCTCGCACATGCCCAATCTGGCGACCGGCGCCTTCAACACCGTTCGCCAGGGCAGCGGCACCATGCCCTTCCTGGGATTCCAGGCGTTGCGCGATCCGGACGGCAACGTGGCGCTCCTCTGGCAGGACCAAGACCCGGACGGCATCGATCTGTTCCTGAGCGTGTTCGATGCCGCCGCTGGGGCTTGGAGCCGCGACCTCCGGCTGACGCGGGACACGGCTCGGGAGATGTACCCCCACGCGGCGTTCACCGGCGCGGGGCAACTGCAGGTGGTGTTCAACCAACGCCCGACTCCGGGCGATCCCAACGTGGATCTCCTCGCCCTGGACTATCCCTTGCAGCAGGATCTGGCCATGGTCGACGCCGACGTCACCGTCACGCCCGCCGTTTACGCCCAGGGCGACGAAGTCAGCATCCAGGCGACGGTGTCCAATACTGGCCAGTTTGCGGTCAGCGACTTTGACGTAACGCTGTTCCTCGGCGATCCCGAGCAAGGAGGCACGGTGTTGGGTGTGATCGAGTCAGGCGCCGTGGCCTTGCCGGCGGGTGCGACGCGTACGTTCGGGTTTGACTGGACCGTGCCCGATGCCGAGGCCAGCGGCCGGCAACTGGTCTTCCTCCGGGTCGACGCCCAAGGCCGCATTGCCGAAGCCGAGGAAGGCAACAACACCGCCCGCCACCCCGTGTTCCGGCCGGATCTGGTGGCCGATTCCGGCCAGGCGACCGTGCGTCCGGACGGCTCGCTGGAAGTCACCGCCCGGCTGCGCAACCAGGGCGCCGTGAAGGCGGAGGGGATCTACATCGATTTCTCCGCCTCCGGGATGTCGCTGAACACCGTTTATCTTCCCGGCCTGCACCCGGGGCGTACCGCTGAGGTCGCCTACCAGGGTTGGCTGGCGGACCTGCCCCCGGCGGCTGCGGACATCACGTTCACCATCGACGCCGAGCAACTCATCGAAGAACTGGCCGAGACCAACAATCGCGCCTGGATTGCCGCGCCTCCGGATCTGGATGCTGACCGGGACGGTCTCCCCGACTGGTTCGAGGCGCCCTTGGTGGCGGCGCGCGGCGGGGCCGCCACGCTGGCGGATGTCTTGCCCGAGGACGACGATGACCAGGACGGCTCGACGAACGTCGAGGAACTCGAGGCCGGCACGGACCCCTTGGTGGCCGGTTCGGCGCTCGCCATCCTGCAAGTCCGCGCGCGCGACAACGCCCGCATCGAGGTGGCCTGGCAAAGCGTCGCCGGGCGGACCTATCGCCTCGAGTACTCGGACAACTTGCGAGTCTGGCTGCCGCTCGAGCCACCCGTCGCGGCGACGGGCGAAACCACCGGCGCGACCCTCGATCTGGCGTCGCTCGCGGTCCCGAGCCAAGCGGTCTTCGTGCGCGTGCGGCTCTTAGGCCGCTGAAGGGTTAACATGGCCGTGAGGGTCAGGTTGGCCGGAGTGGAGCCAAGGGTCGATCGGGTGGCTTGGATCCGGACGTAGCGGCGAACCGGCGTTCGCCGCTGTCCGCTCTGGTCTGGAAATGGCGGCGCTCGCCAGAACGCCGCTACGCAGCCTTGCCCGCCCCGCCACTCTCCCAGCATACGAGAAAGTGCGTCGCGCTCAGTCAGTAAACTCAAACCCGGGGCGGCTCTTCGCCGCGCTCGGCGAACCAGTGGCGGAGGAAGACCAGATCGCCCGCATCCTTCTCACGGCGTGTTACTGCCTTCATACGCCAGAGCAATCGCGGCGACGCGAACGGAATCGGCACGCCGTCCAGTTCGCGCACAACCACGTCCTTGGCTGCTTCGGCGTAATCAATGCCACCTGCCGATCGCATCAAGTCCACGAGGATCTCGTCGCCTACGCGGATGACATTGTACTGTTGGAGTTCGCCAGGTTGAAGTTCACAAGCGGCGTTGTCCGGCAAGGTCGAGAGCGCCGCATAAACTCGGGCTTCGTTCTCCCGATCATGCGCCACGATCAGATCCACGTCCATCGTCCGCCGGTTGTAGTTGGCGGCCCGCATGGCGAAACCACCCACGACGACGTACTTCGCGCCGCGCTGGTTCAATTCGCGGCACAAATCGCGCAAATCTTCCAGCGTCGGCTCCCGCGGTTCTAGCTCCTCGGACGGGCGATCATCCGCCATAACCATTGGTCTGCTTCGTCGTGGGTTTTGAACCGATGCACGCCCCGTGGAACGCGCAAGCCGCCGAAGGCCTTCCGCCACGCGATGGCGTCCGCCTTGGTGCTGCCGGCCAGCGACAACGCATCCGCTGCTTTGGTCCGCTTGCCGACGAAGCGGTCAATCTTCTCCTCGACGTTGATGAACGGTTGTTTCACGGCGTGGCCAACATAAGGCGGTGCACCGCGCATGGCAAGAGAGCCTGACGCAGCGCACGACTGGGCCCACCTCGGACGATACGGCTCGCTCCGGATGCTGGACTTGGTAGCTGTCGGTCAAGATACGGTGAGATGGCCCCTCCGCCCGGCCACAGGTATTGGTCTGGCAGTTCCTCCAACCGCGTGAGCATCCGTTTCCGCGCGTGTTTGCGAGACTCTGCCAACCGCTCGAGGAATCGCTCGTCGTGTTCCAAGCGGTAGTTGAGTGTCCTGGCAAAGCGTCGCCGGCCGGACCTACCGCCTCGAGTACTTGGACAACTCACGAGTTTGGCTGCCCCTCGAGCTTCCCGTCGAGGCGACGGGCGAAACCACCGGCGCGATCCTGGATCTGAGTTCCTGGCGGTCCCGAGCAACGCGGTCTTCGTGCGCGTGTGGCTCCTCGGCCGCGGAAGGCCTGGGAATGGCCGTGGGGTTCCGGCTGGCCGGGGTGCGGCCGAGCGGAAGAGCGGTGGCATCGCACTAGAGCTGGGGGACCCGATCGGCGGTGGACCGCACCCTGGAGGGCCAGCCGAACGCATGGCAAGGGGACAACTCTGAGGCGCCGCGCTGCGCTGCGCTCGCGCTGCGGCGGCGATATAAAAAAAGCCACAGCGCTGACGCTGCCCCAGGCGCGGGCCTTACTGGAGTGGCGCCTGCCGTATCGGCGGACGCAATTGGACTATGTGCTGCAGCGGGTGCGCATACCACCAACAACGCAATCACCAGGCCTACCTAGAGCCTGTCCCAAACGGGGAAATGGCCGTAAAGAGCCGTCCTGACGGCGCTGCGGCGCAGCTCAAGCGGGGCAAAATCG
>Ga0194126_10005288_pt1 | contig 19066 bp, 18 predicted proteins | sample TA2KigC150mmetaG_FD_148641 | JGI IMG/M metagenome (GOLD analysis project Ga0194126, IMG submission 148641) | Freshwater microbial communities from Lake Tanganyika, Tanzania - TA2015035 Kigoma Deep Cast 150m | ecosystem: Environmental > Aquatic > Freshwater > Lake | place: Tanzania: Lake... | reverse complement strand
CCTTTTGTTTAAATACAGCACTATTGATGAAAATAATAGAAGTACTAAAAAGAAGTAATAAGGAAACCACACTACATTTATTATGGCAAAGCCATCACAGAGATTCTGAATAACAAAGATTGCTGCAAGAATAATTACTGATGAAAGTAAAGATATAAAAGCGGCTTTTGTCACATCCTGGAACTGTTTTTCATCATACCATTCAGTTACGCGCTCCCGAATTTTTATTATGAGCCAGTAAACAACAACTGCTGCATACGGCAGGACAAGCACTATACACAAAATAATTATCCCCTTCTTTATTGCCCATAGCGGAGTAAATAGGGAAAGGGCGGTAAGTATTGCAATTCCGCAAACTGACGTCATTATCCCTATGTACTGCACATCAATAAAAATTGCTTCATCCTTTATAACATTAAGCGGCTTTTTACCATAAATTCCTTTTACACCAGTAGCTGCAATAAGTATTATCACAAATATATAAAACGCCAGGTGCAGAAGCTGGCTTGTATATAGAACCAGGAATTCTGAATAGATGCCTTCAAGCAGGCCTGCAGCATATTCTTTTGTAATGTCGCTTATAAGAGCAAAATCCCCAAATAACATAATAGTGGAAATAACGGAAAGGAAAAAAATAAATGAGCGCAGCAAGCTATCAGAGTTATATGCTTTAAGCTCCAGGACTATTACAGCTATTGAAGATATATGAAAGAGAAAAATAAAAATAATGCTTATGCCCAAATAAACAGATATTTTACCTGTAAATGCAGAAATATCCGCACCTGCTGCAATTAATCTGTGAAGCATTGCATAAATTGTGCATGTAAAAGCAAAACCTGCAAACGAGATAATGAGAAGCACTATATTTATTTTTCTGTTTATAACAGTAAACTTATCCAAGCTATTTCCCCTTTCCGGAAATAAAATATTTCATTCATAATAAAGATAAAAAACTTCTTCAGGAGTTTTATCTAAAAATTTAGCAATTTTTAATGCAAGCGATACTGAAGGATTGAACTTGCCTGTCTCTATTGAATGAATAGTGAGCCTTGTGACCCCTACAGCATTTGCAAGCTCCTGCTGCGACAGTTCATTATGCAAAAATCTAAGTTTCCTTAAGTTATTGCCCAGTTTTGCCTGCCTGATATCATTGTTTTGGTCAGTCATATTTTCAACCATATGTATATAATAATATACATAGTATATATAATAATATACAAAAAGCAAGAATAAATTAAAGATTTCCAATCTGTTAAGTTAAAGATTTCTCAATTTTATCTGTAATGATATCATATTTACCAAGAGCGGGAGGCACAGTATGAATAAGAGAAAAAACCTGATAAAAAATTTCACTAATATCATCAGGATGCTATTATTAATCCTGCTTCTTTTATCACCATTCCTGGCTTCTGGTGACTGGACCTGGGGTTTGGGTTGGCTCTATACGGGTTCCTGGATTCTACATTCCTTTATTAGCCGCATTATTGCAAGTCATCTTCACCCGGACTTAGTCCGTGAAAGATTTAGAGCCGGTTCGATGCAAGATACCAAGGGTTGGGACAAATGGATAGTGCCCATAATAGCCCTTTGGTTACCGCTTATAGCTGTGCTTGTTGCAGGATTGGATAAACGCCTGGGCTGGTCTGCTAGTATGCCAGGCTGGGTGCATTGGCTTGGTTTGGCCCTTCTTATCTTTGGCTATGCAGTTGGTACCTGGGCAATGGCTAGAAATGCTTTCTTTTCTTCGTATGTTCGTATTCAGAAAGATCGCGGCCAAACTGTGGTCTCTGCAGGACCTTACGCAATCGTACGCCATCCTGCCTATGCCTCTGGCGCAATTGCAATGTGTGGTATTCCACTATTGCTTGACTCTCTCCTGGCTTTTCCGCCAATAGTTTTACTCTGTGTTGTTCTTGTTGTTCGTACCGCACTGGAGGACAGGACTTTATACAATGAATTACCCGGTTACAAAGATTATTGCAAAAAGGTTCGTTTCCGGCTAATACCGGGTGTGTGGTAATTTTGGATATCTAAAATATATATTTGTAAACAAAAAATGCAAGTGCGGGAGTAACACCAGGAAGACCTATCTTACGTAAATGAATAGAATTTATGTAAATAAGTAAGTGTTATTTTACTGTACTTTTATTTCTTCCGGTTTCCTTAGAAATATAAAGGGCCTCATCAGCAAACTTAATAAGCTCAAGCTCATTTTGTATATTATCTTCCGGATAAGAAGCCACCCCCAGGCTCAGAGTCACTTTTATATTGTATCCTGAGTATAATACTTCGCTTTCCTGCACAGCAAACCTTATCCTTTCAGCTGTTTTAAAGGAGTCATCAGCTGATGCACCGGGCAGGACTGCACAGAATTCCTCTCCGCCATACCTTAAAACAACATCACCTTCCCTGAGTATGCTTTTTACAAGTCTTGCAATATGGGCAAGAACTCTATCGCCGGATATATGCCCGTATGTGTCATTTATTTTCTTGAAATGGTCTATATCAAACATTATGACCCCAAGTGAGTTTTCAGATCTCACAGCTCTTGAAAATTCCTCTTTAAGCCTTACAAGCCCATAACGCCTGTTTATAAGGCCGGTTAAAGAGTCAATGGTAGCAAGCTTTTGCATCTGTTCATGAATAATTGCATTATGCAGTGCAAGTGCCATACTCTGTGAAAACATTTTAATCCTGTTTATATTCTCATGATCATAATTTTCAGCAGAAGCAAGCAATATGGCTCCAATTGGAATACCATTATAGATAACCGGCTGAATAACAATTTCTCTTGGTTTAAAATCCACCAGAAGTCCGTCAATAACAATATCCTGGGGCAGTTTTGTGATTTTCATTTTTTCTGTTCTAAGCACTTCCATTATTAAACCATTATTCTTCAGCAACTCATAATTCTTAATTCCACTGGTCTCGCATGGTATTATTTCACCCTCTTTTTCAACAAGTATTGCTCCGGCATCCGAACCTGTAGATTCAAGTATTATTGATAATGCTTTCCTTGCAAGTAGTTCAAGCTCAAGATTGCTTGTAAGCATTTCGGTGTATCCAAGAAGTGCTCTTTCTGAAGCGATCGAGTTAGACAGGGCATCTACAAGACAGTTAAATGCATGCGCGCTTTCTCCTATTTCATCGTTTGAATCCACTTTGATTTGGCATTTCTCTGGTGTGCAGTCGCTCATGTCCCCACCTTTTAAGCCCCGCATCAGGCCTGCCTGGACTTTCTGCATGCTTGTAGTTAAAAGCCTTAACCTTTTGGCAACCACCACTCTTGATAAAACTATATTAACCGTCCCTACTATAGCCCCGGCAACAATGCATGCCGTAATGAATTTCCAGGAAAATGCTATTTCCCTGCTAACACCGAAACTGAGTATAAAAAATGGAAATATTATACCTACGACAACCCCAAAACCAATCATCCATATGGCAAGGTCATTAAATACTTTTTTTGTAATCCTCATATATTTTATTGCTTCCTACTGGAGATATTTGAAGAGCTCGTAAATTAAAAATCCTGGCCAGGCAATGGCTTTTAAAAATCCGAGAACTCCTGCCCAGAAAGAGTTTGCCTGCTGGATAAAATAAACTACTGCTCCGACAAATGCTGCAAAATATGCTGCCCCGAAAACCCCTGAGCCGATATGGTTTCTTGATTTTTCATCTGGCATACCACTTCTCCTGATTGTTTTTTAATAAACTTAGGATAGTTTTATATTTTTTTTAATACTTTATAAGCTTTATTTTACATTTACAATTTAAATATATAAATAATTATTTTTCTTTTTAGTTTTAATTATAAAAGCAGCTTGTCTTATGATTTAATATCATCAAAGGTTTATTTGTATCTTAAAACTGGGTATATATGGATTTGTCTCAGATTATTGAGATTTCTGTATTTTCGCCCACTCATCTTTTAAGGTCGCTGTCCTGTTAAAGATAATACTGTCATTGCTGCAGCCCGGGTCCACGCAGAAATATCCAAGCCTTTCAAACTGGTAAACATGCCCGGGCTCTACTGAGCTCAAAGACGGCTCACCCATACAATTTTCAATTATACTTAATGAATCCGGGTTTAAATTATCCTTAAGTTCCCCTACCTCTTGGACCTGGTAAGGGTTTTCATTTTTGAAGAGTTTTTCATATATTCTTGCCTCAAAACTAACAGCATGGCCTGCAGAGACCCAGTGAAGTGTGGCTTTGACTTTCCGGCCATCCGGGGCGTCTCCCCCTTTTGTAAGAGGATCATATGAGCAGTGTATCTCAGTTATATTGCCGTCCCTGTCTTTAATAATTTCATTGCATTTTACAAAATATGCATACCTTAGCCTGACTTCCCTGCCCGGCGCAAGCCTGAAAAACTTTGGCGGAGGCTCTTGCATAAAATCATCTTTTTCAATATACAGGATTTTTGAAAACGGGATTTTCCTTGTGCCTGCAGATAAATCCTCGGGGTTGTTTACAGCTTCAAGTTCCTCAACTATATTATCCGGATAATTATCAATTATCAATTTAAGAGGGTTAATAACTGCCATTCTCCTGGGGGCTTTTTTGTTTAAGTCCTCCCGGACAAAGTGCTCAAGAAACTCAATTGCAACTGTGCTGTCAGCCTTTGCAATGCCCACTTCTGCACAGAAATTCCTTATGGATGTGGGGCTGTAGCCCCTGCGCCTCATGCCTGAAATAGTTGGCAGCCTTGGGTCGTCCCACCCTTTTACTATTTTACTTTTTACAAGCTCCAGTAAAATTCTCTTGCTCATAACAGTGTAGGTGAGATTAAGCCTTGCAAATTCTATCTGGCGGGGATGATGAATTTCAAGCTCATTAAGAAACCAGTCATAAAGTGGCCTGTGGTTTTCAAACTCAAGCGTGCAGATTGAGTGCGTTATGCCCTCAATCGAATCTGACTGGCCGTGTGCCCAGTCATATGTAGGATATATGCACCACTTGCCTGAGGTTCTGTGATGTTTTTTATGTAGTATCCTGTACATTACAGGGTCCCTCATATTCAAATTCGGGCTTTTCATATCAATTTTTGCACGCAGGACTTTTGCTCCATCCGGATATTTGCCGTTTTTCATTTCCTCAAAAAGCATAAGGTTTTCTTCAATGGGCCTCTCGCGGTAAGGGCTGTTTTTACCCGGTATTGTTAATGTTCCTCTGTACTCCCTTATTTGCTGGCCGCTTAAATCACATACATATGCCTTTCCTTTTTTTATAAGGGCCAGGGCAAATCCATAAAGTTTTTCAAAATAATCAGAAGCATAATATTCCCTGCCTTCCCAGTCAAAACCAAGCCATTTTATGTCCTGCTTTATAGAGTTTACATACTCCATCTCTTCTTTTGTGGGATTTGTATCATCAAACCTTAAGTTACAGAGTCCCCCAAACTCCCGGGCAAGGCCAAAATTAAGGCATATTGCCTTTGCATGCCCTATATGAAGATAACCGTTTGGCTCAGGGGGAAACCTGGTGTGTATTTTGTACTGCCCGCCATCGTTTTCCTTAAGGTCATTTCTTATTATTTCCCTTATAAAATCTGTTTTTTGTTTAAAAGTATTCATAAATTATCTCTTTGTAAAAACACGCATTCTGTAAATATTTTTAAAGGCATGAGTTGAAAATATATTATAACTGAATATGGCTATCCTGCAAATGGCGCCTGGTATTGAATTGGCAGTTACAGGATTTATACCTGTTTTTAATATTTTTTACTGAAGAACTTTATCTGGTCCTGTACAGACTCTTTAAATCACAAAATAATCCAGCCCACAAAAACTGCCAGCAGAGTATAAAAAAGTGCAGGGAGCATATTCATGGCAATGATTTTACCCTCAGAACCAGTAGTTCCTGTGGTTGCGCCTACTGCAATAACATTGTTTATGCAAAACATATTGCCTATAGCTCCGCCTGCAACCTGTAGTCCAACAATAACCAGTGGGGACAAATTGAGCAGCAGGGCAGTTTGAAACTGCAAAGATCCAAACATAATACAGGAAACAGTACAGGAACCGGAGACAAAGGCGCCAAGAATTCCGATAAATGGCGCAACCAGCAAATATACAGGGCCGGTACTTTCAGCCAGCCTGCCTGCAATTTGTGTAAGCATACCCGGTAGACCGGAATTATTTAAATTGGAATTCATCATTACCTGCACCAGGGCAACTGCGCAAAACAATGCAATGGCAATTGGCTGTACCTGCCTGGCAGTAGCCAAAGTTACCCGGCCTATTTCCCGCCCTTTAATTTTGCGCCAGATTCCTGTAAGCAGGGCAACTAATACGAACGGGAAAAGACCTGCATTATATAGTACCTCAAAGGAATAATCCGCCGCAGCAACACCCAGAAGGCTTGGAATTCTGATTACCACTGATCTGAGCGGATCTTTTATCCCCAGCATCGGAATCCGGCTTATAAAGAGATAAAGAGCTATAACTATATAAGGGGCCCAGGCTGCAATTAAGCTGGCCGGCTTTTCCGGTTCAGATAAAAGGAGTTTTTCATTATCTTTTGCTGTCAAATCCTCTTTCTTGCTGGCCGGCTTTTCTGCTGCCGGAAAATCCCAGGTATTCCGGGGCACAAGGAATTTAAATTTTGCCGCAGCGATTACAGCAAGCAATCCAATAAGGGAACTTATAATTGAAGGAAACTCGGGGCCTGCAAATCTTCCCAGCAGGTAATAAGGGATAACAAAAACCAGGCCGGAAAAAAATGCGAATGGTAAAATCTCAAGAAAAGACCTTAAGCGGCGATCTTTACCAAAAACAAATGTAATTACAAAAGCTATAATTGCAGGAACAAAAAGCCCTCCTGCGCCAAGAATTACGGTAATAATAGTAGTTAAATCCCGGGAAAATCCCGCAAAGCTAAGCCCTGCGCCTACAATATCTGCTTCAATGGTTTTTAAGGTTATAATAACCGGTGTTCCTGCGGCGGCAAAAGGAACAGGCGTTGAATTGGCAATCAGTGCCACCATGCAGGCAGCCAGGGGCGGGAAACCCATTCCAACCATAAGCGGGGCAACAAGGGCAGCAGGTGTCCCGTAGCCTGCAGAGCCTTCTATAAAAGCTCCAAAAAGCCAGGCAATTATAATTGCCTGGATGCGGCGGTCCGGCGATATATTGGAAAAACCTGATGTAATGACCCGGATAAGCCCGGTTTTGCGAAGCATATTAAGTAGAAGTATTGCGCCAAAAATTATAAAAAGGATGTCCAGTGATTTAAGAACCCCAAGCAGGCTAAATGCGGCAATCACTTTGAAATCCATTTTCCAGTAAAACAGCGCAATTATAACAACGCTGGCAAAAGCTATAATCAGGGCCCGCGACGCCGGTAACCTGAATATGGCCATGAGGCTCAGGGCAATCAAAATAGGTAAAATTGCAAGGAATGTGTCCAAGATTATTGCTTATCCAAATACACTTTTATTTATATACAAAAAAACAATCTGGAGTATTATACAATATATGTTCTAAATGTGTATAAGAATTCCATAAATAACTATTTGGAATCAGTATAGATTTTTAAATTTATGATCTATTGGATAATTGTTTAAATGAAAATTTCTGGCCTGTAAAATAAATGGATTGGCTGTTCTTTAAGTTGAATTTTACTCATTTATTTTAGCATAATTATATGCTGCAGAGGCATGGTATGAAGATCTCACATATGAACCGGAAACTACATATTTAAAATCCTGGCTGTCTGCAAAATTTTTAATACTTTCAAATTCCTGAGGTGTGTAATATTTGGATACTTTAAAATTATTTCCCGAGGGCCTTAAATACTGTCCGATTGTCAAAATATCACAACCAGCTTCCCTGAGGTCAAGGATAAGCTCTTTTATTTCATCCCCTGTCTCGCCAAGACCCAGCATAAAACCTGATTTTATGATAATACCCGGCATGATTTTCTTAGCGTTTTTTAAAATACCGAGGGACCTGTAATAATCAGCGCCTTTCCTTATTAGGCCATAGTTTCTTTTTACGGTTTCAATATTATGATTTAGAACATCCGGTTTTGCATCAAGCACAAGCTCAAGGCTGCCCCTGGATCCCCCGAAATCAGGTATAAGGCATTCCACCTTTGCTCCTGGAATAATTATTTTTATTTGTTTAAGGGTGTTATAAAAACATACTGCCCCACCATCCTTAAGATCATCCCGCGTTACTGAAGTAAGGACTATATACATTAAGCCCAGCCGAAAAGAAGCTTCTGCAATATTTGCCGGCTCTTTGGGGTCTGGCATCTGCGGTTTTCCTGGCAAAACCCCGCAAAAGGCGCAGTTTCTTGTACAGGTGCTGCCCAGCAGCATAAATGTTGCAGTTCTTTTGCTGAAGCATTCAAAGATATTGGGGCATTTTGCGCTCTGGCAAACAGTATTTAGATTAAGGTTTGCAAGAAGTTCTTTGACTTCCTCTATATTGCTGTTATTTAAACTTACTCTTTTTTTAAGCCAGAGTGGTTTGGCATCAAAAACCTGCTTAGCTGTCAATTATTTTATGCACAATCCTTTCAAAATCTTTAACGGAGCCAAAAAGAATTTCTATCTTTCCCCTGTTTTTTCCCATTTTAATGTTTACAGGAGCAGATAAAAAATCAGAAACAGCTTTTTCCACGTCCGGAAGTTTATTAAGCTGCATCAATTTGAGGCTTTTTGAACCTGCCTGGCCTGTTTCGTCATTTTTAAGCCTATTCTGCCTGGCTACAAGCTTCTCAGTGTCCCTAACATTTAAGTCTTTATCGATTATACTCTGTGCAATAAACAATTGTTCATTTTTATCTTCAACAGAAAGAAGCGCCCTTGCATGTCCTGCGCTGAGCTTATCATCATCAACCATTTTCTGGATTTCAAGAGGCAGCATAAGAAGCCTCAATGAATTTGTAATAGCAGCCCTGCTTTTACCCACCCTTTTTGAAAGTTCTTCATGAGTAAGTTTAAATTCATCAATAAGCTGTTTAAAAGTATGGGAAAGCTCTATTGGCGTAAGATTATCCCTCTGAATGTTTTCAATAAGCGCCATTTCAAGAGATGCAAGATCATTTATATCATAATTAATTATACATGGCACTGAAGGCATATTAAGCATTTTTGCTGCCCTGAATCTTCTTTCACCTGAAACAATTTCATACATGCCTCCCCTGTCAATATTCCTGACTATTACAGGCTGTATTATGCCAAATTCTGCTATTGAGCTTGCAAGCTCCTGTAAAGTTTCCTGGTCAAAATTATGGCGGGGCTGGTTTTTATTCGGAACAATTTTTGATACCGGAATATCCATTATGCTGCTGCCGGCTTTATTATCACCGGGTTTTGTGTTAACACCGGGTATTAATGCACTCAATCCCCTGCCAAGTCCTCTACTTTGGTTCATTCTTAACCACTTCTCCTGTCAGATTTTTATATGCAGTTGCACCCTTGCAATCGGGATCATAGTCAATTATAGGCTTCCCGTAACTGGGCGCTTCACTTAATCTTATGTTTCTGGGAATAATTGTATCGTAGACCTTATCCGGAAAATAAGCCTTCACCTCATCAATGACCTGCTCGCTTAGCCTGGTCCTGCTGTCATACATAGTCATAACAACACCTGTGATTATAAGGCTTTCATTTAAATTTTCCCTTATAAGGTTTATTGTATTAATAAGCTGCCCAAGCCCCTCAAGCGCATAATATTCGCACTGGATTGGTATAAGCACCTCCCCTGCCGCAGTTAAAGCATTGATTGTAAGCAGCCCCAGCGCAGGAGGACAGTCAATTACTATAAAATCAAAGCTATTTTTTATATTATCCATCACATGCTTTAGTTTATATTCCCGCTTCATTGCCGATACAAGCTCGACTTCTGCTCCTGCAAGCTGTATCGAAGAGGGTATTACAAAAAGATTTTCATAGGGGGTTTCAGTTATGGCTTTCCAGGGGTCCTCATTTAAAATAATTACTTCATATATACTTTTACTTATATGGGTTTTATCAATCCCCAGGCCGCTGGTCGAATTACTCTGCGGATCAAAGTCAATAATAAGTGTTTTGTAACCAAGCTTCCCAAGGTAACCGGAGATATTAACTGCAGTAGTGCTTTTGCCCACCCCGCCTTTCTGGTTGGCAATTGCAATTATCCTGGCATTTTTGTTTTTATCAAATCCCGTGGCATTGACATTTTCAGGTTTCCATTTTCCTTCTTTTACAATTTCGCCTTTTTCTTGATTATTATATTCCTGCAGCAACGCCTCTTCTTTTATTTCTGCCTGCATTTTGTTTTTTTCTTCCTCAATAATATTTTTATCTTCATTTACTGCGATATTTACAAAAGAGCCCTGCTGTATTTCTTGCAAGCTGGTGCTTTTATCCGGCATATCTGTATTTCCAGTTTTTTTAGATTTAAATAACCTTTTTAAAAACATAAACATATAAACACTATAACATATTTGTATAATTACATATAAATATATATATACAATATATTATATTTTTAACATTTTACCATATTATCGCGGATTTTTAAATAAATTCGTAAATTCTTTTTTTAATATTAAAAGTGCCCTGTATTCATCAAGCTCCGGTATATCTAAATCAATAATACCTTCAACTTTTGCCCCCATTGCCTTTATTTTCGATTCTGCTTCATCAAGCTCTTCATGAAGCTTTCTGCTTTTATACAGCACTACCGTACCGCCAACTCTGCAGAAAGGTAATGTTATTTCTGCAAGTATTGAAACCTTTGCAACAGCTCTTGCTGTAACTATATCAAATGAATTAAAGTACTCTATATTTTGTGCAACTGACTCCGCCCTGCCTGATAAAACCCTTGTATTTAATAATTGAAGTTTGGCAGCTGTACCTTCAAGAAAATCTATAATTTTCTTTTTTGAATCCAGAAGGAATATTTCAGAATTTTTTAGAAATAATGAAATGGGAATTCCTGGAAGACCTGCGCCTGTCCCGACATCAATGATTTTTATATTCTTTTTTATATCAATGCTGCAAATATTAAAATATTGGAAAATGCCGAGGCTGTCAAATATATGCCTTATAAGTATCTGGTTTTTATCTTTGGTTCCGGTAAGATTTAATTCTTTATTGCCAGCATACAAGAGTTCAAGATACTGCAGAAGCCTATTTATTTCTTTATCGCATGCATTTATGCAAAGTTTTTTTAAATTCGCCCTCAGCGACAGATTATTTTTCATACTGCTTTAAATATATCATTAATATTGAAATATCTGAAGGTGAAACACCGGCAACTCTTGATGCCTGGCCAAGTGTTTCCGGTTTTGTTTTTGTAAGTTTCTCTTTAGCTTCATGTGTAAGTCCGTTTATTTTAAAATAATCAATTTCATTATTAATATAATAATTATCTATATTTGCAAGCTTCCTGGCTTCGGAAAGCTCCCTTTCTATATAACCCTTATATTTTATATTTATTTCTGCCTGTTTAAATATTTTATCATTAAATTTTTCTGCCTGTGCAAATATTTTAACAAGATCCATAATATTTATCTCAGGTCTTTTTAAAAGACTGTACATACTTGTTGTACTGTTAACAGCACTGGTGCCAATCTCTTTTAAAAGAATATTATTTTTGACTGTGGGATTAATTTTATATAATGTTAAAAATTTAATGCATAAATTAATATTATTTATTTTTTCCAGAACCTTTTTGTACTGGATATCTTTTATAAGTCCTGCCTCATAGCCCTTTTTACACAATCTTATATCTGCATTATCGGGCCTTAATATCAGCCTGTATTCAGATCTTGATGTGTATATCCTGTATGGTTCATATAATTCTTTTGTTATGATATCGTCTATGAGTACTCCTATGTAGCACTCATTTCGTTTTAGAATAAATGGCGGCTTTTGTAAAATATTTAAAGATGCATTAATGCCTGCAACAAAACCGAGCGCTGCAGCCTCTTCATATCCTGAAGTTCCTATTATTTGCCCGGCAAAAAACAAATTTTTTACTTTTTTTGATTCAAGTGTATGTTTTAGTTGTCCAGGTAACAGATAGTCGTATTCGACTGCGTAGCCGGGCCTGACAATTCTTGCCTTTTCTAGGCCGGGTACTGTATTTATCATTAGCTGCTGTATATTTGCAGGCATGCTTGTAGTAAGACCCTGCAGGTATGCCTCATTTGAATATTTACCTTCTGGCTCAATGAACACCGGATGCCTTTTTTTATTTTCATAATTTATTACTTTCCTATCTATTGAAGGGCAGTGCCTGGGGCCGTGTGTGTTTACCATGCCGGATTTGATAGGAGAAAACTCTATGTTCTTTCTTATAAAATCATGTGTTTCTTCATTTGTATAGGTAAGAAAACTTGGAATATTTTCAAATATTTTTTCTTTATTCCAGGAAGAAAAACTTACAGGTATATCTTCTCCTGCCTGTATCTGAAGCCCAGAAAAATCTATTGTCCTTTTATCAAGTCGTGGTGGTGTGGCGGTCTGGAACCTGTCCATCTCAAAACCCAGGCTTTTAAGGCTGTTTGTTAGTTTCATAGAAGGGTATTCCCCCATCCTGCCAGCTGCATAGTCTTTTTTTCCTATTATTATTCTTCCCTGCAAAAAAGTTCCTGATGTAACAATAATACTGTCTGAATAAAAAGCCGGACCGCTTTCAATTGTTACACCGGCTGCCCTGTTATTTTCTACAATAATATTATCAACAGTGCCCTGTACAAGTACCAGGTTATTTGTATTTTCAAGAATTTTTTTCATTTCTATTTCATATTCTTTTTTGTCAATCTGCGCTCTTAAAGCCTGTACTGCAGGACCCCTGCTCCTGTTCAAAATCCTCATCTGTATGGCTGTTTCATCAGCTGTTTTTGCCATTTGCCCGCCTGCTGCATCAAGCTCCAGCACTAGTTGTGTCTTTCCAACGCCCCCAATAGAAGGGTTGCATGGCATAAGAGCGATTTTATCAAGGTTTATAGTTAATATCAGGGTTTTTAAACCTAAGCGTGCAGAGGCAAGGGCAGCCTCGCAGCCTGCATGGCCGGCACCTACAACAATTACATCATAATGTTTATTTTTTTTCCTATATCCTGTATTCATAATAAATATATTATTATTTAAAATTATGTTTCACGTGAAACATTTTTTAAATGAACTGCCAGGGCCAGAACATCTGTTGCCCTAACACCTTCGAGCCTTCCTGCCTGTTTTAGTGAAGCAGGTTTTTTTATATCCAGTACTTCCCTGCCTTCAGCTGACAAATTTTTAACGATTTTATAATCAGTATAAGCAGGAATATTTGCATCAGGCAAAGATTTCATTTTTTGAATTATTTCTTTTTCCCTATCGATATAGTGTTCATATTTTATATTAATAATAAGGCTTTGCAACTCTGTATCATTTAGTAAAAAATCATTTTTAATATTTTTAATTATGCTCATATTTATTCTGTCCTGCTTTATATTTTCAAGGATATCCCTGGATTTATAATATTTTGTACTTTTTATATTTTTAAATGCATTATCTATTTTTTCATATTTGTCAGTAATTAAACTTGCTTTCTGGAAATACCCTAGTTTTTTTAAAAACTTTATCATTCTGAAATCAGCATTATCATGCCTGTGGTATAGCCTGTATTCATTTCTTGATGTGAGCATCCTGTAGGGTTCGGTTGTACCTTTTAAAACTATATCATCAATTAATACCCCGATATATCCGTCTTCCCTTTCGATAACTATAGGTTTTTTCCTTTTAGATTTTAATGCTGCATTATATCCTGCAATAATACCCTGTGCAGCTGCTTCTTCATAGCCGGTGCTGCCGTTAATCTGTCCAGCAAAATAGATTCCTGTATGTTTTTTGCTCTCAAGATTACTATTTATCTGGAATGGACATAGATAATCATACTCGACTCCATATCCTGGTCTTGTAATAATTGCATTTTCAAGCCCTTTTATTCTTCTTATAATTCCCTGTTGTACCTCTTCAGAAAACGTGGTAAAAAGCCCATGCAGATACATCTCATTGCTTTCCGTTCCTTCGGGTTGAATAAAAACCGTATGTCTTATCTTGTTATAAAATTTATTTACTTTGTCTTCAATTGATGGGCAGTATTTGGGGCCTTTTGAGTTATTTTTCTTTTGGAATGCCGGCGCTAAGCTAATATTGTCAAGTATATAATTAATACAATCTTTTTCAATATAAGTAATGTAGTTATTTAACTGTTTTCTCTCTATCTTGCTGCTTTCATATGAAAACATTTCAGGAATTTCATCATATTGCTGCAGCTTTAAAGATGCTGTGTCTATTGTTCTTAAATCAACTCTTGGGGGTGTTTCTGTTCTCAGTCTTGCAAATTTATATCCTAATTTTTCAAGAGAATATGCAAAACTGACAGAGTTTATTTCACCATGCCGGCCAGCTTTAATTTCATTTTTCCCCCAGAAAATTGAAGATCTTAAAAAAGTTCCTGTCGCAACAACAACACAATTACATCTATATCTTTCTCCATCGCTTGTCTGAATTATATAAGTTTTATTATCTCTATAAATGCTTTCTGCAAGCCCTTGTCTTAAATCAAGGTTTTCGCAATTTTCAAGCACATATTTCATATTTATAGTATATCTTTTTTTGTCTACCAGTGCTCTTATTGTTCTTAAAGCGGGACCCTTTGAAATGTTCATGAGCCTGCTGTGAATGTAATTTCTATCGCTATTTTTGGCCATCTCGCCGCCAAGTACATCTATTTCCCTTACAAGCTGTCCTCTTCCAGGACCACCGATAGCACTATTGCATGGCATTAACCCTATACTGTCCATATTTATATTTATGATTAATGTTTTTGCTCCGGCTGCTGCAGCTGCTTTTCCAGCTTCGCATCCGGCATGTCCGGAACCTATAATAATTACATCATATTTATATATATCATTATTTATGTATTTCTCCATTTTTTGGCCTGGTTTTATATTTATTATGCTCAATAGCGATTAATTATTGTAGTTGATGTTTCACGTGAAACATTTCGCCATTTTTTCACAAAGTATTGATTTTTGGCAATTATTTTCCAATGCAGAATTTAGAAAATATTTTATCCAGCACTTCATCAGCAATTATTTGGCCTGTTATTTCTCCCAGCAAATTATTTGCTATTTTTAAATCTGATACTGGAAATTCCTCAGACATATTTATTTTCATTGCATCATTTGCCGATTTCAGTAACGTTAATACATTTTTCAAAATATTTTTTTGCCTGTTATTAATAAATATCCTGTCCTCAATATTAAATTCCTTACCATCAAACACCGAATTTTTTATGCACTCTTCAAGCCGTCCAATACCTTTGCCGTGCTTTGCAGAAATCTTTATTATGTTTTTTGCTGATGCAAATTTATTAATATCGCTTTTTTTTATTATACAGCCAAGATCAGTTTTATTAATGCACAATATATTATTCTTGTCTTTAATTTTTTTATATATTTCTAAATCGGTTTTATCTATTGTTCCAGTGCAGTCAATTACCATTATAACTAGATCAGATTCTTCTATGTGCCTGATACTTTTTCCTACACCGATTTTTTCTATTATGTTTCTTGATTTTCTTATTCCTGCAGTGTCTGTAAGTATTACGGGTATCCCGTCTATGTATAATATTTCTTCAATTGCATCTCTTGTTGTCCCCGGAATATGCGTAACAATTGCTTTTTCTTTTTTTGCAAGTGCATTTAAAAGACTTGATTTGCCCACATTTGGCTTGCCTGCAATTACAATTTTTAAACCATTTTTTATAATTTCTCCACGTTTTTCATCTTCTATTAATGTTTTTATCTCCCCGCTAATATCTTCAATCTTTTTTCTGATTTTTTCATAAGGTGTTATTTCGAGATCCTCTTCAATAAAATCTATAGAAGCCTCAAGCTCTACAAGCACATCAAGAACACTGCTTTTTAAATTTTTTATTTTTTCTCCTGTCTTTCCATTAATGTTTTTTGCAGCAATTTTCATGCTTTCTTCAGTTTTTGCATTTATAATTTCAATTACTGCTTCTGCCTGGCTTAGATCAATTCTTCCATTTAAAAAAGCTCTTTTAGTAAACTCACCAGGTTCTGCAAGCCTCGCCCCATTGTCAATGCAAAGTTCAAGTATTTTATTGGCAGCAAAAATCCCGCCATGGCAGTTTATCTCAACAATATCTTCCCTTGTATAAGATTTAGGTGCTTTCATCAGCGTAAGAATAACCTGGTCAAGAGTCTCTTTTTTTTTATCAATAATAAAACCGTATGAAGCAGAAAATGTCTGCATCTGCTTAACCGGCCGTCCATTCTTTGCCTTATATATCCTGTCAGCTATTTTTACAGAGGCGCTGCCGCTTAGCCTTATTATGCATATTGCTGATTCACCTGCTCTTGTGGCAAGAGCCGCAATCGTGTCTTTGGCTGTTTTTTTTACAATCATTTTGATATCAGTTATTATTTTTATAAATCATAAATACAATAGATTTTATCATAAGTATAAATATTATTATATTTTGGCAGGACAATAATATAAAAAGTTTATTTAAAATATTTGTTATGGGCAGCAAATGAAATTAGCGGTTTTGTGTCTTATAACTAACTACCGGTTTGACCCTGGCTATTTAAAGGATATATGACAATTCTCCTGTTTGGTTCAGCATCCCTGCTTATCGTTTTTATATCCTTTATTTTAGAGAGCAGGCCATGAACTATTTTTCTCTCATGTGAAGGCATTGGCCTCATTGTTATTATCCTGTTTTCCTTTATGGCTTTTCCGGCCATCTTTAAGGCCAGCTTATTTATTTTTTCAATATTTTGTTTCCTGTAATCTTTTACATCAATCGCAATTGCCCTGTTAAGTATTTTTTTTCTTTTGGCAGCAAGATTGACCAGGTATTCTATTGCATCTATTGTTTTGCCGTTTTTACCAATCAATATAGAAAGGTTTTTTCCGTAAATATAAACTTTTAAATTTCTTATGTCCTTTTCAAGATTTACTCTTTCGCCCGGGCAAATATAACTTGCTATTTTTTCTATTATTTTAACTGCTTTTTCAAATCCGCTATCATTATCTTTAAACCCGGTAATATTTTCCTTTTTATTCTTCTCCTCTTCTTTTTCTCTTTTTTGTTCTTCTTCAAGTGATATTATGAAATTGCTTACAGCATCCCTGATTTCAGCATTACCCTCCAAAATTAACACCTCTTTGAAAAATACAAATATTCTTTTTTACCTTCTTTTTCTTTTCTTTTTCCTTTTTTCCGGTTCCTGTTCCTGTACAATGGCAGCCGCTTCTGCTTTTTTCTGCATTTGCTCCGCCTTTGTTTTTGATTCTTCTTTTCTTGCTTCTTTTTTTACATACTTATTTACTAGCCACTGCTGTCCAATTGACCAGATATTTGTTGTTGTCCAGTAGATTAATATTCCCGACGGCATGCTCCATGATATAACGCCAAATAGAAGGGGCATTGCATATGTAATCATTTTTTGTTTTGGATCAGTGGATGTCATTTTTGTTGATACAAACATTGTTGCAACCATAAGTATTACAAGAATATAATAAGGATCTCTGGCATTTAAATCCATCCACAGAAAATTAAAATTAGGGTTTGGTATATTAGCAATAAAATTTTTAATACTGCCAAGCATATATGCCGGTAAATATGGGGTTCCGATAACATCTGTAACTATTTGTGACGGTAGTCTTAATGCCTGGAAAAGTGCAAAAAATACAGGCAGCTGAAGAAGAAGCGGCAGGCATCCTGCAAGAGGATTAACATTATTCTGTTTGTAAAATGCCATGGTTTCCTGCTGTAATCTCTGTTTATCATCTTTATATTTTTTCTGCAGCTCTTGCAGTTGCGGCTGCAGTCTCTGCATTCTTGCCATTGATTTTGTCTGGGTAAGAGTAAGCGGCGTCAGCACAAGCCTTACTATTATTGTCAGCAATATAATTACTATCCCGTAATTTGCAATTACATTGTTATATAAAAATATTACAACATATTCTATAGCGCTTTGTATAGGTTTTAAAAGATTTAATAATTGACCCAATTTAAATAAACCCCCGTTTTAAATTATTTATTATGCCGGATCATATCCGCCTTTATTAAAAGGGTTGCATCTTAATATTCTGTATATGGATTTAATACTTCCTTTTAGTACTCCATATTTATTTATTGCATTTGCTGCATATTCAGAACATGAAGGATAAAACCTGCAGCTTTTCGGCAACAGGGGAGATACATATTTTTTATATGCTTTTAAAATTATTATAAAAATTTTTTTCATTTGGCTAAACCTACAAACTATTTCAGTTCTCAAATACCCTATATTGTTATCGTTTAATTGCTGCGCAAATACTTCTGCAGGTTATTATATATCTGATCTTTTAAACTATAAAAATCAAGGTTAACCATAGGTTTTTTTGCTATAAACAAAATATCTATGCTTTTTGTATTTTTCTTTTCCAGGTTCCTGAATATCTCTTTTACCTGCCTTTTTAACTTATTTCTTACAGTAGACTTACCAATTTTTTTGCTTATAACATAGCCGAACCTTATTATATCGTTACACCCATAAAAACCATTTATCAATATTTTAAAGTATTCCGATTCAATTCTTTCACTGCTAGTCCTGAATTTTTTAAAATCGCTGGATTTTTTTAATGTTTCAAATATTATTTTATAACCCCTGGTTTTAGGTTTTTTATCTTAATGCAAAGAATTAATTAAGCAGTCAGCACTTTTCTGCCCTTTCTTCTCCTGTTTGCAATAATGCGCCTGCCGGCTTTTGTGCTCATTCTTATCCTGAAACCATGTGTTTTTTTTCTCTTCCTCTGATTTGGTTGAAATGTACGTTTCATGTTTTACCTCTTATTATAAATATCTGTTTTTTTAAGTACTGGCTAAAACTTGCATTATACATTTTTCTTATGTTCTTATCAATATGTAATTTTATCCCGGACTTTTTTTTAATATCAATATGTTTATTTTATTTATTATTATTTTATGTCTTTTTCATTTTTTTTTCTAACTAAAAAGGCCTTTTTGTTTATTTTAGTTTTGTTTTTTTTGAT
>Ga0194126_10005285_pt1 | contig 19070 bp, 16 predicted proteins | sample TA2KigC150mmetaG_FD_148641 | JGI IMG/M metagenome (GOLD analysis project Ga0194126, IMG submission 148641) | Freshwater microbial communities from Lake Tanganyika, Tanzania - TA2015035 Kigoma Deep Cast 150m | ecosystem: Environmental > Aquatic > Freshwater > Lake | place: Tanzania: Lake... | reverse complement strand
CAGTTTTTCTTTGTTCTTCAGCCTTTTGCCTGGCACGTTCTTGTTCTTTTTGTTGTTTTTCTAAGCGTGCTTGCTCTTCGCGCTGTTTCTTCGCAGCTTCTTTTTGGGCTAATTCTTCCTGACGTTTGCTTTCAGCTTCAATTCTTGCTTGTTCTTTTTGCTGACGCTCAGCTTCTTTTTTCGCAAGCTCTTCCTGGCGATTGGCTTCTTTCTCTGCTTTTGCTTGTGCATCCTGCTGTTTCTTTAATTCAGTTTTTCTTTGTTCTTCAGCCTTTTGCCTGGCACGTTCTTGTTCTTTTTGTTGTTTTTCTAAGCGTGCTTGCTCTTCGCGCTGTTTCTTCGCAGCTTCTTTTTGGGCTAATTCTTCCTGACGTTTTTGTTCTGCTGCAAGCCGCGCTTGTTCTCTAGCTTCATTTTCTTGTTTTCTTTTTGCTTCTAATTCTGCCTCGCGCTTTGCAGTTTCTTCTTCCTTAGCTTTTTTCTCTGCTTGCTGGATATATCCTTTCATTTCCGGGTCTTTGGTGATTGAAAGGGCCTCATTCCATGCTTCTTTAGCTTCTTTTAATTTACCTTCTGCATATAAACTATTCCCTCTTTCAAAATTCTCCCGGACTTTTAATTCCCTTTCTTTATTACGCTCAAATATCTCCTCTTCTTTAAGTTTTGCATCAACTTTATTTATATTTTTATTTGCTTCATCAATTAACTGTTTTAAATTTAAGTTGTAGGAAGGCATAACTTTGTTTACTGCCTCAGCGCTAACTTCAACTTGCTCCTTTTGCGTTGTCTCGGATAAAACAGGCGTTTCAGCCAAAGGTGTAGGTGAGACATTTTCGCTTACTTGTTCTTGAGCCATAACAGGCGCCACCCAAAGAACAATGCCTAATAAGAAAATATGGATTAAGCCAAATCCCAATCTTTGCATTTAATTCCTCCTCTTTTAAAATTCCAGAATTAATTGTTTGGGCCGTGAATCACTGATAATTTTCTGCCAAAGCTGCTTTGCTTCATTTACGTTACCTTGCTGGGACGTAGTAGAAGCAAGCTTTAATGAAGCTTTCAATTCTTTTTCCTGCTCAAGGCAGCTACGCACATAATCCTCTGCCTGGCGGTATAAAGACATACTTGTATCGCGCAAGTCCTCATAATACTTCATTGATTCTTTGAATTTCCCGTCTTTATAAGCTTCTCTCGCAGAATGAAGCAAGCCGTATACTTTTTTGCCTAATGCGCTCCCCGGACGGGACAACTCCTGGTTTACCAAAGCCCAGGACCATCTTTGGATATTTTCTTCTTCCTGAATTTTCTTAATCCGCTCTATTTCCTCAGGCAACTTATCCTGGAAATCTACTGAAAAATGAAACCTGCCTCTGCCGCCTTCTGTTTGAGGATTATTGCATGCTACAGGAAAGCCCCATTCCAGGCGCAATAGTGCCTGGTTAAAAAGATTAAACCGCACGCCCTGTCCAATGCCCAGCATATTCACATCTCTTTTTTCAGTAGGCAAAGCCCCGCGCCTCATGCCCCAGCCATAATCAACAAACCCAACCAGCGTAGTTTGATTCTTCAGCGTATCTTCGGCATATGGCAATTTCCATTCAGCAGGGATAAAAAATGCCGGTGCAAGCAGCTCCACGCTGGTAAATAAAGCATTGTCGGCAAGGTAATCGCTTGCCGGATAACCCCTTACAGAATCAATGCCTCCTAAACCGAATTCCTGTTGTGGCGTCAACTTCCTGGAGGCAGCCTGGCCTTTAAACCTTAGGTTCGTCTGCAAATTATAAGGGAGCACTCTTTTATGGGAAACACCTAAATTAAATATAGTAAAAACAGGATACGCTCCACGCGAAGCCAAAGGGTTATTTTTTCCGGTTGCGCCAAAAGAACTGACTGCATGGGAAATTTCAGGAGAAATATAAGTAGTGCTCCCGACTTTTCTAGTGATGAAATTACCGCCGATGCTAAAAATCCTCTCCCTGTCGCGGTTTATCGGGCCGGTATTGGTTTTTATTGTTTTATCATTCGCATCAAAACCAAAGAAAACTTCTCCGATATAATCATCTTTATCATATAAATCCTGTCTCAGGGAAATATTAGAGTTTACTGCTTCTGATTTCAGGCCTGTCCCGCTAAACTCTTTTAACGGCTTTGACTCACTGCGGCTATAACCATAAAGGACGCTCAGGCCGCTGTAATTTAAAGGCAGGGTATGATAATAATAAGTCCCGTTAAATGAACGGCCAAAAGTAGAGCCGGCAATAAAGGTATCGTCAAACCCCAGGAAATTATTATGCCTTATGCCGTAGCCCACTCTTTTCTTGCCGGAACTAGCTACTCCTTCGTTATCAAAAGAATAAGTGCCGTGAATCGGAAAACGCGTGCGCGGAGTTAACATTACATCTGTGGTCCCGGGCTTTGATCCGGCAAAGAGCGCGGCCTTTACTTCGCGATCCGGGTTCTTATTCATCATCTGTATGCTCTGCGAAAGAAGGTCATACCGCATTGTCGTGCCGGCGGGGACCTTCCAGTAACGGCTAAGGCGGGAATTCTTAAAATACTTTGCCTCCTGGATTTTCAATTCTCCCATTTTCGCTTCAACAACCTGCAGAGTGACTGTCTCGTCTTTAATCTCCTGCGCAGGCACAAATGCCGCGGCAATCACGCCTCTTCTTAAATACTCACGCTCAAGTTCCTTGGCTAATGCCTGTAACTGGCTTAAAGTAACCTCTTTGTCTTCGTATTTCGCTAAGATAGGGTCAAATTCGCTGCAGGCAAAATACTCACAACCGGTAAGGATGATTTTCTTGAGATAAAACTTCTTTTCTCCTTCTTTTGCTGCGGGCGGTTCCTTTAATTTCGGCTCCGGCGGCTTCTCCGGGATCTCTTTCAATCTTTCTTGATATTGCCCGGGCCTGCTTAAAATATCGGTTTCCCGGGTAGCCCTTTCTACAGCCGATTGAGCGAGAATGACTTGCGCAAAGGGCAACAAAGAGAAGAGAAGGATAATTAATAATAATCGGTATTTATAGTTCATAGTTTAAGAAATAGTTAATCACTTTATTTATACTCTTTATTGGCTGGATTGTCAACTGAATTTGAAAAATATTATGCGATAAAAGCAAGGAGGTCGCCTTTTTCTGTGGAAGTGGCAAGAATGGTGCCGGCAGGAAGCTCAACCGCAAAACTGGAGAAGAAATATATGCCGCTTAAACGAAACGGCCTTAACGAAGAAAGGGTTTTTACTACACAATTATGGCCATTAACGAATACAACATCAATTGTAAAACGCATGAAGAAAGAATGCACGGAATTACAGGGCTTTAAAACCAGGGCCTCCCCAACTTTTAAGCCGTCTCTTCCTAAAAGCCCTCTCATGCGCTTAAACAAGGAAGCGGCAATAACCGCGTTTTCTGCTAAACAGGTATTCTTAGTTTTATTGGTTATTTTCACGGGGCCTTAAAGATATCTTCTGAAAGGGCGATGCCTTTAACTTTTATCTCTTCGATAAACGAAGGCACATATCCGGTGGGGACAAAATTTCCGAGTACATTTCCGGCTTCATCAATACCTACTTGCTTGAAAGTAAATATATCGCGCAAGTCGATGTGCAATTCATCCTTCATCCCGGCGATCTCGGTTACCTGCAAAACCTTGCGGGTCCCGTCAGGGAGGCGGGCAGTATGCACAATAACATCTATGGCCGCGGCTATCATCTCGCGGATTGCCCTGATCGGCAACTCTATTCCTGACATCAAAATCATTGAGTCAAAACGGGTTAGGGCATCATGGGTTGAATTGGCATGCACCGTAGTCATTGAGCCGTCGTGGCCCGTATTCATTGCCTGTAACATATCTAAAGTTTCTACGCCGCGGCACTCGCCGATTATGATCCTGTCCGGCCGCATCCTCAGAGTATTCCTGAATAACTCTCTGATCGTAATAGCGCCTCTTCCTTCGATATTAGGCGGACGGGACTCAAGACGGACCCAGTGTTCCTGGGTTAATTTTAATTCGGCTGCATCTTCTATTGTGACTATACGCTCATTATTGGGGATAAAAGAAGAAAGGACGTTTAAAACAGTAGTTTTACCGCTTCCCGTACCGCCTGAAACAATGACATTTTTTCTTGAAACAACGCAGGCCCTGATAAAATCAGCCATGGCCTTGCTCAAGGTATTGATGCCGATGAGCTCTTCAATCTGAAACCTTTCTTTGCGGAATTTACGTATTGTGAGTGACGGCCCGGTTAAAGACAAAGGAGGGATTATGGCGTTAACGCGCGAACCGTCGGGAAGACGGGCATCCACCATCGGCACTGATTCGTCTATGCGCCTGCCGATAGGCGCGATTATCCGCTCGATGATGGTCTTTACCTGTTCATTTGAAATAAATTTCTTGCTGGTCAACTCCAATTTTCCGAACCGCTCAATATATATCTCATCTTTATTGTTCACCATAATATCGGTGATAGCCGGGTCTGCCAGTAAGTCCTCCAAGGGCCCCAGGCCCAGGGCCTCATCAAGGATCTCTTTTACCAGTTTCTTCCTTACATCGGAACTCGATATCAACATGCCTGCTTCCTCGGCAAGAAAATTTGCTACCATCATTTCTGCTTTAGATTTCAGTTCCTTTGTCTTTCTGGCGTCGCTAAAAGACCGCGAATCCATACGCTTAAGATTCAACTCATCGATCAGGCGCGCATGTATCCGGCGCTTTAACAGGAGTATTTCATCAACCTCTTCATTAATCACCAGCTCAGGCAATGCCTCGGTAAGCCCCTGTTTCTGCCAGAATTCGCCGTTTTTTTCTACCGCCGCCTCTTTAATCTTCATTTCATCGATCTGGCGATGTTCTAGAAACATATTTTCCTGCGTGGCCAACTCATGCGCAAAGCCCTTCAATGCCTGGCCTATCTTTGTTTTAGGATTATCTATAACTATCGGCACTCCCCGGTTGATGGCTTGGCCCGCGACCCTTCCTTCAGAAGGGATCCGCGTAATAATATCTACGGGCAAACTCACTCTTACCTCCTGCCAGCTGATGCTTGAGATTGATTCTGCACGGTTAAGCACAAGCCGTATCATTGTAAGAGGAAAATGGAGGAATTGAAGTGTATCCAGCGCCCATTTTGTCTGATAGATAGAAAGGATATCGGGAGTTACAACAAGAAGTATAAGGTTGGACATATTCAGTATATTAATGAATATCTCACTGAAATTTCTACCCGCATCAATAACGATATAATCGTATTCCGGGCCGTATAAAGCCAGGACATCTTTCATTTTTTCCGGTTCAAGATGGGGCGATTGCTGGGGCTTTAATACGCCGGGGAGAAAATCAATGTTCAAGGAGGGGCTTGAGACGACAAAATCTTCTTTTTTAACGGCCTGCGGTTTTTTCTTCAAAAGGTTGATCAGGTCTACGGCTGCTTTTTGCGGATGCAGGTCCAGCATCCGGCTCATATCGCCTACCGCATGTAAATCCAGATCAATCAGCAAAACCCGTTTCTTCTCATCATGGCCCAAGCTTACAGCCAGGTTTGAGGCAACCAGGGTTTTACCTACGCCGCCTTTTGTGCTGAATATTACAATGACTTTCGACATTTTTACTCTAAACGGTAATCAATAGGGATATCGAGCCAGATCTCTTTTTTTTCTATCGACGGAGGGAAGGGCGGGAATTTCTTTATCCCCCGGGCGACAGTTATAACATTGGAGTCCAGAATAGCATGGCCCGAAGAATTTTTTACACCCACATCCAAAAGGTCGCCTGAATAAGAAAGATGGACGCTGACTGTTACCGAGCCCTGGAAACCGGCATCTTTGGCCTGAGGGGGATAGGTTAATTTGTCTAAAATGCGTTTTTGGATAATTTTTGTATAACCTTCGAGAGGCGTAGGCATAACTAAAGCCGGCGAACTCACCACATCAGTCGGCTTAACAATCGGTTTTTCCTGAAGAGCGGCTTCTTTTTCTTTTTGTTGTTTTGCTTTTCTAAAAGCCCTCTCCTGTTCGATATCTTTTTCACTGCTGACAATTGTCGGGGTGAGCATAACAAATAATTCCGTATTGCCCCTTTCGCCCTGGCCTCCTCCGTATTTTGTAATCTTCTGCTTAAATGCATTGCCGATCAAAGGCAAATCGCTTAACCACGGCGTACGGCGGATATCTTCCTCGAATTTCTCTTTAATTAAACCGCTGATTGCCATGGTCTGGCCGTTGTTAAGGAATAGCTCGGTAGAGGTTGTCCTTTTTGTCAGAGGATATGCTTTAGCTGTAGGGGCATTAGTCGCGCCGATTATTTCTGCGGTCCCTACTTCGCTTACCTCGACCCCAAGGACTAATTTTATCCTCTCTTCATCCGTAACAGTGGGCTTGATCTTTAATTTAATGCCGAATTCTTTATATTCAACTTCCGTGCCTTCTGCGCCGGTTGTGGCAGCAACGGTTGTGGTAAAGATCGGCTTTTCTCCGCCGACCAATAATTCCGCTTCTTTGCCGCTCTGGCAGGCAAGACGGGGGCGCGATAATACACGCGCCTTACCTTCCTGGATCAAAGCATCAAAGGTAAAATTAAATGCACTGCGGGTAAATTTAGACAGATAAAAAACATTATTCAACCCGGTCACCGCGCTTGTAACCGGTATGGAAGCATCAGTTAAAGTAACCGAACCCGGCCAGGTAAACCCCAAAGTGCTGGTCATGTCCTTGTCCATTTCCACAACCTGAACATCTATGTCAACAACCGCTTCCAGCTCCTTAACCAACAAAAGATCGACAATATTTTCTTTTAAGGTACCCAGCGCGGTCAGCGCTCTTTCTCTTTCTTCGGCTGTCTTCACATCGCCCAGAAGAAAAACTTTGTTTTCTTCATCAACTGCTTGGGTATAAATATTCGGCAAATCCAGGTTTTTAAGGACATTATCTATACGCATTTTAATATCTTCCATATTCTGACGGAAGACCTTAACTTTATAAGATTTTTCCCCGTAGTTATCCCAAATGACCAAAGTAGTCGTACCCGTAGCTTTTGGAGTCAGTGTAAGCTGCTCTACCCCGACATTGGCGACATCAAGGACCTCGGGATTTCCGATGACGATCCTGGCAGGGTGGCTCACAGGCATGACTTTTATCTGCCCCATATATATTTTCAGAATTTCTTCGTCGTTAGCGGCAAAATCGGTATGCGGCAGGACAAAATTGAGCATAAGTACAGCGATGAACAACAAAAATATTTTTTTTCTCATAATATTATTTGGCTAAAAGGACTTTTTCCTTGGTCATCCCTCTATAAATCTCCACATAGTCGCTCGGCGCATGCACTTCTTCCGGCTTGGGGATATTCCGCTCAGGGAATACATATGAAAAAAGAGTATCCCAGCTTGCCGCCTGCACCGGCTCAAACTTAGTATCGCCGGGTGAACGCAAAACTAACCTGATTTTCCCCTGCTCCTGTATAAAAGCGATTAAACTTGCCTCGTGCGGGCCAAGCGAAAGCGTTATTAAAGGGCTCTGTTCCTGTTTCTGCTCTGCGCCCCTGAACCTTATATCGCTTTTTGGCACAGCCGTTGTCTGTTGGCCTACTGCAAGCACCTGAACATTTTGAAACACAGGTAGAGTAACCAATTGTGAGGTCTGCTTTCCGTCCATCCCGATGGTAGCCTGAGGGATCATGGCAATAACATCAACATGGTCGCCTGCCTTAATCATTCCGGCAAGAGAAGAAATATTATCTACGGCTACAGTAATTGCGCGCTTTCCGGTAGGAGTTACCTGCGCCAAATCACCACCGCCTGAAACATAGCTGAACTTACTTAAAGTAACCTGCTCGCCTTTGGAAACAGGTGCTACTGTAGTCATACCGGCAATTCTATCCAAAGAAGTAACCGCGCCCGGCTGCACATTTTGATTTAATACAATACTGGTAGTAAAATTATCTGCATCCACGATTTTGCCCTTGGCAATATCGGTCTTTGCAACTAAAACCGCGGTCTGATTCGCCTGCAAAGCCTTAAATTTCTGCGCAGCTGCCTGCTCAGAAGCAGCTTTTTGCTGGTCAAGATAAACTTTAATCATAAATAAAGCAACCAAAGCCAAGCCAATACCCGCAATTAAGTATATCTGCTGTTTCTGTAATTGTACGGCCATATTATTTAATTAAGCTTTCCTGTATTTCTATCCGGATATTATCTTTGGAAACCTGATTATAGAATTTGTCCAATTCATCCTGTGTTTTTAGGCCAAGCAATCTTTCTTTTAGCTGATCCTGCACATCAGCTAAAGTCAATTGCTTTCCTTCTTTGATGGCTTCTATCTTAACAAGATAGTAGCCATCCGGACCTTTAAATATGCTGCTAATGGAACCCTGCTGTAAACCGGGAGAAAAAACGCTGTCATCAAATGCACCGCCTTTTTGCCCCTTAGTAACAAAACCAAGATCCCCTGAATTTTTACTAGAAGCAGCGATAGAACGCTCTTTTGCAAGCACAGGGAATTCGGCACCCTGCAATAATTCCATAAGTATTTGCTTTGCTTCAGCTTCTGTCTTTACTACAATCTCTCGTAATTTCCGCTCTTCAGGCTGCTTTAATTGATCTTTCACGCTTTTATACGCAGCCTCGAGTTCACTCTGACTAATATCTATATTCTTGGTAATCTGATCCTGCATTTCTTCAGCCAGGATGCTTTCCCTGCTGATCTCTAAAGCATCTTTAATATCCTGCCTTCGCTCCAGCCCTTTATCAATAGCTGCCTGTGCAAAGACCATCCTTCGTATGACTACAGTATTTAAATATTCAAGTTTTCTCTCCGGGGTATTTATGGCGTTTTTCTTCTTTTGCTCTCTTTTCTGCTCGAGAGTCAAATCCGGATTGGCTTCAATTGCAGCTTCAATTGCAGCATTAAAAGTATCGACTTCTCTGTTAAATGCTTCCAATGTCAATGGTTTATTGGCCACTTTAGCAACGACTACACCGGAAACCTGCTGCGCCGTTTCTTTCTTCTTCGGATTAAACATCTTGGAAAGATTATCGCAGCCTAAAAGCGCAAAACACATTAAGCTGATGACCGCAATTTTTGTTAACTGTGGGTGGCCCATCCCTTCCTCCTGATTAAGCTTTTTTTATTTCGTGTATTTCATGTATTATCTTTACCAACAAATCGGCTATCTTGGCGATGACATATAAAAAGAAAAAGAAGAATATGGCTACGGCCAAATTCACCAGTCCCTCTAAATTGGACATATTAGGGACGCGGCCGGAAAACGTAAGCACTCCCCCGACGATGCCTAAAAACAAAGAAATCCAGGCAGCAATTTTTACCACTGCGCTGGATGTTTTTAAAAATCCGAGGTGCTCTTTCATTAAGCCTCCTTATTTTTTATTATCATAAAGTAAATTACAAAAAAAAGCAAGAGAAATTATTATTTGGTAGCCCCAACCGGATTTGAACCGGTGTTTAATGGCTGAGAACCATCCGTCCTAGACCAGGCTAGACGATGGGGCCGTAATTTGTTGCATTATTTTAATATAAAGGCCGGGCGAGGTCAATAATTATATTGACCCCTAAAGCATAGCAGGATATACTAAATAAAAAAGGGCGCGCATTTATATGTCTTTAACCGTAGGTATTGGATTAAGTAAAGCACAGGACCCGATTTTAGCAGCGAAAGAAGCCGCTTTAAAAGCGAGGTCTGCGGCCGCTGAAGAAAAAATCAGCCTGGCGATTGTTTTTGCATCTACCAAGCTTTCATACCCAACCATCCTCAAAACTATTTCCGCATATCTTGACGACTGCCCGATCCTGGGATGTTCTGCCGCAGCAATAATTTATGAAACAGACATTATAAAAGAAGGCCTGGCGGTCATGGCCCTTGGGCTGCCGGAAGATATTTACCTCAACATCTCCTGCATCGAGGGCATAAAAAATAAAACGGCGCACACAGCAGGCGAAGAATTAGGCGAAAAACTCCTATACGGTTTTCAGAATGTACGCCGTGATTTAAGCATCATTTTTTCCGACGGCCTGCTAAAGGACAGCTCGGGCCTGATCACCGGAATGCAGGCAAGAATGGGGAAAAGTTTCCCCATTATCGGAGGAGGCGCTTCAGATAACCTTGCCTTCAAAAAGACCGGTGTTTATTTCAATCATGACGTATTTAGCGATGCTGCCTGCGGCCTGCTTTTAGGGGGCAAGCTTAGTTTTGGTATCGGGATAAACCACGGCTGGAAACCTCTCGGGAAGTTGCGGCGCGTAACACGTTCCGAGGCCAATATAGTATATGAAATCGACGGCCGCCCTGCAGCAGAAATATATGCAGAGTATCTCTCATCCAGCATTGCTGAATTAAGAAAAGAGCTAAAACGGATTTTTATACTTTATCCGGTAGGGATTTATTTATCAGGGGAAGAAGAATACCTGTTAAGGAATTTAATTTCGATAGGCGAAGATGGCTCCCTCGTCTTCCAGGGGGCGGTACCCCAGGATTGCCAGATACGCCTTATGATCGGCACTAAAGAATCCTGCCTTAACGCCGCAACGCATGCTGCCGAAGAAGTAAAAAGAGATTTTCTCGGCAAAAAAATTAATTTCGCGCTTGTATTTGATTCTGTTTCACGATATATATTATTAAGGAGAGACGCACAAAAAGAGCTTCAAATAATAAAAGAGGGTCTCGGCAAAGACGTGCCTTTAATCGGATTCTATACTTACGGGGAACAGGCGCCGCTTAGGGCTACTAATTATCAGGGGGCAAGCCGCCTGCACAACCAGACTATTACCATTCTTGGAGTGGGAATATAATTTAATATGGCCGAAGTGTTAATTAATATTCTTGGAATTGCCACGATCATCACTATATTTTCCCTGGTGATTGTAATGGTCTTTAAAATGGATCGGATAAAACAACTTGAGATGACGATCGCCAACTTACAAAAGTCGCTCGACGAAATGGATGAACAGGCGAAATTAATCGTGCGCACCGATATGGAATTGAACAAAATCCAGGAAGAACTGGATAAAAAAATCACGGGCCTCTATGCATTGCAGCGCCTTTCCCGCACCATCAGCACTACACTTGAAGAAAACCAGATCTTTAAAACGATAGAACCCGATTATCTGGAAGAGCTTGGTTTTGAAAAAGCATGCATCTTCCTTTGGGATGATATTGCCGGAAAATTCTCGCTGAAGATGGATATCGGATACTTTGAAGAAGAATTAAAGGTGATACAAGAAGCAGTTGATGGGGATAAAAATATCTATCTTGATTTGATCCATAATGAACGGGCCATGTCTTCGGCAACGCTCCCTAAAAGCACGATGCTGAGGGAAAAGATATCGCAAGAATTTAAAGTGCGCGATTTTGTCATTGCCCCGATAATCCCCAAAGAAGGAAACAAAGGGTTATTTTTCGTAGGCACGCTTAATCTTGATATATCCTTAACCGAAGGGGATGAAGAATTGATCACTATTTTCGGCAATCAGATCGGCCAGGCCCTGGAGAATGCCAGGCTTTTTGAAAAAACCTGGCGCGCACAGCAGGAACTGGAAAATAAAGTCGAGGAAAGGACGCGCGACCTGCAGATGGCGCTGAACGAAGTCAAAATCATCAGCCGCAGAAAAACCGATTTTATTTCTGCTGTTTCGCATGAACTAAGGACCCCCCTCACTTCTATAAAAGGATACGCTTCCATATTGCTGGCGGGAAAACTCGGGGACATCCCGGAAGAAGTCCGGCTCCGCCTTGATAAAATCAACCGTCACAGCGACGAATTAACGCACCTTGTAAACGACCTCCTGGATATTTCACGCATAGAGTCCGGAAAAATAACCATGAAACTTGAACCTCAGGATATAAGGAACACCCTGGCAAGCGTCATCGATCTCTTAGGCGTACAATTGAAAGAAAGGCAAATTGAATTTTCATCCAATATCCCGGACAATGCATTCATGGTGCTTGCGGATGCAACTCAAATCAACCGTGTTTTCATCAACTTGATCGGGAACGCCTTAAAATTTACCCCTCCAAACGGAAAGATTATCGTGAACAGCAGGAAAAACGACGGCCAAATCCAAATAGATGTAACTGATACGGGTTGCGGCATACCCGAAGAAGCCCAGGATGCCATATTTGAAGAATTCTACCGCGTTGATAATCTTATTAACCAGCAGGTAAAAGGCACCGGGCTCGGCCTTTCTTTGGTCAAACATATTATTGAAGCGCACGGAGGCCGGATCTGGGTGACAAGCAAATTTAATTCCGGCGCCACGTTCAGTTTCGCTTTACCCTGCGCGTAAAATTATTTCGGAGGAACTCTATTTATGCCAATCAGAATTTTAATCGCCGACGATGACCCCGATATACGGGACATCCTGATGATCACGCTTTCGGAAGAAAATTACGAAGTCATAGAAGCGCCCGACGGAGAAGAAGCGCTAAAGATCATTGAAACAAAGCCCCTGGACCTGGTGCTTGTAGATTATAAAATGCCTAAAGTGGACGGCCGCGAGGTTTGCCGCAGGGTAAAAAAAGACCTTCTGCTCAGCCATTTACCTATAATAATGGTCACCGGAAAAGGAGACATCAATGATAGGGTAAACGGCATAGATGCCGGAGCCGATGATTATATCGTTAAGCCGTTTGAACCGAAAGAACTCCTGGCGCGCATCCGCATGATCATAAGGCGTACATCCCGCGATTTAGAAGCAAACCCCCTGACGCGCCTGCCGGGGAATGTTTCAATTTTGAACGAGCTCTCAAAACGGCTTGAAAGCGGCGCATTATTTGCAGTATGTTATTGCGACCTTGATAAATTCAAGGCATATAATGATACTTATGGCTTTGAACACGGCGATGAAGTGATCCGCGATACCGCCAGGATACTTATCAGTTCTGTCAGGCAATCGGGAAATCCGGATGATTTTATCGGGCATATCGGAGGCGATGATTTTGTCATTGTCACAATACCGAGTTCCGTAGACAAACTCTGCACAAAGATCATCGAAGGTTTTGAGAAAAAATCCCCGTCTTTTTATACGGAAACAGACCGCAAACGAGGATATATCCTTGCCAAAGACCGCCAGGGCAAAGAACAAAAGGTCCCTCTCATTTCAATTTCAATAGGCGTCGTGACAAATGAATCCCGCAGGATTGAGCATGTTGCGCAAATCGGAGAACTCGGGGCTGAGCTGAAATCATACGCCAAAAGCTTAGAACGCAGCAATTATGTTAAAGACAAACGCAAAGAAGACCGCATCCAATTAAAATAGCACCAGGTGCAAATTTGTTTAGATACCTGCCTAAATTTTACGATTGTACCTGTCCCTTTAGACTAAAGCCCCATAAGCTCATCCAATACAAAATCATGACCATCTAATATTCTTGCTTTATAACTACTCCAAGGATAATCGGCTGCATTAGTTATCAGATTAGACCTTACGGGATTCATCTCAATATAAGTTAAACAATCAAGCAAATATCGATCCTTGCAAATAATCTTACTTTTAAACCTCCCTTGCCACAAGTGGCCGACTTTTTCGTATTTGCGATTGAAATACAGAGTGTAAGTCCTGTTTAGATCGTGCATAAAGCTGGACAAGCATAAGATATCTTTTATTTCTCCGAGGAGATGAGCATGGTTAGGCATTAAGCAATAAGCATAAATAAGAAATTTATATTTTCGTTTAAACTTTTTCAACAACATAAGGTACATTAAATAATCTTCTGAACAATGGAAAACTTTCTGTTTCTGGTTTCCTCTGGTAATCAGATGATAACAATAACCTTCTATTAACAATCTTTTTATATGTGGCATGGTTCCACCTCCTACTATAATAGACGTAAGAAATGGATTTTTCTAACTAGATTTTTTGTTGAAAAGGAGACAGGTACAAGATTGGATTCAAAAGCAGTACAGGATAATATTTGCACCTGGTGCAAATATTTTATCTTATGTTTTATAAAAACATGCGCGGGGAGGGAGTTGAACCCTCACAGGTCGCCCCACTACCCCCTCAAAGTAGCGCGTCTGCCATTCCGCCACCCGCGCGAAAGTGGACTTATTGTACTTGATGCTTATAGATTAGTCAAGTATTTGAATTATTTCCCTGTTATTTGAAATGAGGAAGAAACCGGATCGCTCTTACCTCCTCCGATAGTAATCCTTCTTACAACCCATGTATAAACTTGGCCCGCCTCAAAAGTGCTTGCCTTTACTTCCACCGAACCGGTGCTCCCATCGCAATCCTGCTCGAAAACTAAATTTCCGCTGTTTCTATTATAACCTTTATATAACCGGAACTGATATTCGCTCGTGCCGATATAGTCGCTGGTGGACCATTGAAATTCCAAAGCATCCTTTCCGGTTAAATCAATTTGCTCCTTAACAGGGGCCAGCATCCTTGGCGAAGGAGGGGCATCCCCTATCCCCCTGGAGCCGAATAAACCTGTCGTATCCGCAAAAGCTGGAGCGATAAATAAACTGACAAGAAGAATGCCAATCAAGATGCGCATCTTACTCTCCCTTCTCTTTATGCAATCCGCTTCTTAAACCTTAAAGCGCTTAAAATAATCACAACAAAACCGATGCTCAAAAGCGGGATAAACTGCGGCCAAAGCACCTCTATCCCGACGCCTTTTAAGAATATGCCCCTGATAATTACAAGAAAATACCTCATCGGGTTAAGAAACGTGAACCACTGGATAACCTGCGGCATATTGGCTATCGGATAAGCAAAACCGGACAAAAGAAAAGTCGGCATATAAAAAAGAAAAACGGACATCATGGCTTCCTGCTGGGTCGCCGATATGGTCGAAATAAACAAACCTGCCCCCAGGGTCGTAAACAAATATGTGCAGGTAGCAATTAATAACAGGATTATGTTCCCTCTAAGCGGTATATGGAACCAAAGCACGCCCAATGTAGTTATAAGGCTGGCCTGGATAACGGCAATTACCGCAAACGGAAGCAGTTTTCCAAAAATCAGCTCCAGCGGTTTCAGGGGGCTGACAATTAACTGCTCCATTGTACCTATTTCTTTTTCCCTTACTATGGCCATCGCTGTCAACAAAAGGGACATTATGGTAACAATTGAGGCAATGACCCCCGGCAGGTAATAATTCCGCGAAATAAGGTTTTCGTTAAACCATGCCCTGTCTCTTAAATCCACTTGCGCGCCGGAAGACATTTCCCCCAATGAATCACGCTGCTTATCAATTAATACCTGCTGGTAATTACTCATTATAGTATTGGCATAATTTAAAACTATCATCGCCGTATTGGAATCGCTTCCGTCGAGCGCCATCTGGACTTCTGCGTCTTTGCCGGCGTTAAGGTCCCTGGCAAAACCCCTGTCGATATGGAGTACGACATTTGTCAGCCCTTTATCAAGAAGATTGTTTTGCTCAATATCCGTATAAATATATCGCTTGGGAATAAAATACTTGGAATATGTGAAATCGCGTATAAGGCCCCGGCTTTCCATTGTATTGTCTTTGTCATAGATTGCAGTGGGTATAAAATCAATGTCCTTATTGGCGGCATACCCGAAAATGATTATCTGTATCAACGGAGAAATAAAAATAACCGTCTTCATCCTGGGGTCGCGCAGGACCTGCTTAAATTCCTTTATAAGTATTGCCTGGGCCCTTTCAAACATATGTCATGCCACCTTCTTCTTAAATTTTCTTATCGCAAGGCCAAACATCAAAACGGCAAAAATGATCAAAAAAACCGCTTCGTCCCACATCACATCCATGCCGTTGCCTTTCAGAAACAAACCCCTCAAAATAACGAGATAATATCGCGCAGGCACCAGGTATGTCGCTGCCTGTACGGCTTTCGGCATATTAAAAATCGGGTATATGAACCCGGAAAGAAGCATTGTCGGTATGAATGTCGTCAATATTGCCAACTGGCTTGCCAATAACTGCGTCCGGGCAATACTGGAAATCATGATACCCTGTGACAATGCCCCGGTAAGAAATAGCATGCTTAATATGACCAGCAATAAATAACTACCTTCAAAAGGCACCCCGAACAAAAACCTGCCCATAATAACCCCGATAGCCAAATCAATTAAACCGATAACAAAATAAGGGATAAATTTCCCGATGATAAGTTCCGGCGCTTTTACAGGCGTCGAAACCAATTGTTCCATTGTGCCTCTCTCCCATTCCCTGGCAACACAAATTGAGGTAAGGAGCGCTGCGATAATCATGATAATCATTGCAATAACGCCCGGGACAATAAACCACCTGCTGTTTAATCCGGGGTTATACCACACCCTCGAACGCAGATCAGCTTTTTTAGGCGGGCCAAGCCCTTGCTGCTGAAGCGTACTGGCAAAAAGATTAACATTGTATTGGGTAACCACCGTCTTAACATAACCCATAGCAATGGTAGCGGTATTGGAATCGCTTCCGTCAACTAACAACTGTAAAGGGGCCTTGCTCCCGGAACGGAGGTAACGCGAAAAATCTTTAGGAATAACAAGCGCTAGCATGGATGAGCCATTATTTAAAGCCCTGACGATATCACGGTAGTTATCCGTATAGCCGATTATTTTAAAATATTTGGAGTTTTCAAAATTCAGCAGAAAATCACGCGAGACCTGTGAAGAACCATCCTGGTTCCAGACAACGGTACGCACCTTATCAATATCGAGGGAAAGCCCGTAGCCGAAGATTAAAAGCAGGACTATAGGGATCACTATTGCCAACCCCAGCGACCTCGGGTCACGCTTAATCTGGATAAATTCCTTATTCGCTATAGCCATGATCCTTTTTATGTTCATTGCTGGCATCATTTATTTTCCCTTGTGCTCGGCGTCGTAGTTTTCGATTAGAGATACAAAAACATCTTCTAAAGATGCTTTGATTTTATTCACAGAATAGCCGGTTATGCCTTTTTTTGCGAAAAAATCCTTTAACGCTTCGGATGCTTTATTCGCCTCATAAACCACGGCATGGATATTTACCCCGAAAAGCGCGGTTTCCTTAATCGGGCTTAACTGTGAAATCTCATCCAGATAATGCTCTGCTCCGGGCACGATTATCTCAAGGATCTCGTTTTTCATGATCTCTGTTTTCATCTCCTCGGGGCTGCCCATAGCGATCATTGTCCCGTGATAAATCATTACCATGCGATTACAGTTCTCCGCTTCATCCATATAGTGCGTAGTCACAAAAATTGTCTTGCCCTGTGAAGCCATTTGCTTGATGATGCTCCAAAAATTGGCGCGTGTTATCGGGTCAACGCCGGAAGTCGGCTCATCAAGGAAGATGATGCTTGGATGATGGATTATGGCGCACCCGAGCGCCAGGCGCTGCTTCCATCCGCCCGAGAGAGTGCCTGTCAGGGCACGGCGGAAATCCTCAAGCTCCGCTAATTTTATTGTTTCCTCCCTGCGCTGCGCCATTTCGTTTTTAGGGACATTGTAAATGCGGCTGTAAAAATCAATGTTTTCTTCTACGGTCAGGTCATCATAGAGGGAAAATTTTTGCGACATATAACCGATGTGTTCTTTAATTTTGTATTGCTCCTTGATAATATCATACCCTGCGACAGTGCCGCTGCCGGAAGTAGGCGTATAAATACCGCAGAGCATTCTAATAGTTGTAGATTTCCCTGCGCCGTTAGGGCCGAGGAACCCAAAGATCTCTCCCTGTTTTACTTCAAAATTAATATGGTTGACCGCGGTAAAATCCCCGAATTTCTTTTCCAGATCCTTGACTTTTACCGCAATGCCTTTATTTGTGTCCGGACTCATATTCATTTATTATTTTAATAAATGCCTGCTCTAAGGTTTTTGTATTATACTGGCTTTTGATATTATCCGGGGTATCGCAGTTAAGAAGGCTCCCCTTGTGGATTAAGCCCACTCTGCGGCAACGCTCTGCCTCATCCAGATAAGAAGTGGAATACAATATGGTGACTTTCTCTTTTAATAAGTCATAAAGTATTTTCCAAAAATCCCTGCGGGATACCGGGTCTACGCCGTTAGTCGGCTCGTCCAGAAAAAGGACTTTAGGGGTATGGATTAAGGCGCAGGCAAGGCCTAACTTTTGTTTCATGCCGCCTGAAAGCTTGCCGGCAAGACGCTTTTTAAAAGGAATCAGCCCGCTAAAACCCAGGAGCTGTTCGATTTTATCGCTCCGCTGTTTGCCTGAAACGCAGTAAATATCGGCATAAAAATTAATGTTCTCAAGTACCGTCAGGTCTTCATAGAGCCCGAAACGCTGGGACATATACGCGATATTTTCCTTAAGCGGCTCTGCTTCCTTAACTACATGCTTATTGTAAACCCAGGCTTCTCCTCCGGTAGGTTCCAATATCCCGGTAAGAAGGCGCATGGTCGTGGTTTTTCCTGCGCCGTCAGGGCCGACAAGCCCGAAAATTTCCCCTTCCGGAATATCTAGATTAAGGCCATTGACTGCGGTTAGTGAGCCGAATTTTCTGGTTAAATTAACGCTTTTTATTACTGACATATTACTCTAGTGAGATGTAGGCATCCGCGGGCATGCCTGGCTTAAGGTCTAAGCTTGAATTATCCACTCTTACCTTAATCCTGTAGACGTACTTCACTCTTTCTTCTGTGGTTTGGATATATTTGGGCGTAAACTCTGCCTGGTCGGAGATAAAAGATACGCGGCCTTTGTATTTCTTGTTCCTATAGCTGTCCGTCATCACATCTGCTTCCTGGTTTAATTTTACTCTTCCTAAATCGTTTTCATTAATATAGCCGGTGACCCAGATATCGTTTAAATCAAGCGCTGTAAAAACAGGTGCGCCGACTTGCACTACTTCTCCCTGCAAAGCGCTCTTTACCAGGATATAACCGTTTATAGGAGATGCCAAATCAGCCCAGCCGAGTTTGGTATTTGCCAACTCCAAAGATGCGCGCAATTGTTCGATATTTGCTTTATCGGTATCGGCCTTGGTCTTTGCGGCATCCCTTTGCTGCACTGAGATCGCCCCTGCCTTAAGGAGGTTTTCGGAACGCAGATAATCATCATAATCCAATTTATATTGGAATTCGGCAAGCTTGAGCGCTGCCTCTGCCTCTGCTTTAATT
>Ga0194126_10005284_pt1 | contig 19071 bp, 19 predicted proteins | sample TA2KigC150mmetaG_FD_148641 | JGI IMG/M metagenome (GOLD analysis project Ga0194126, IMG submission 148641) | Freshwater microbial communities from Lake Tanganyika, Tanzania - TA2015035 Kigoma Deep Cast 150m | ecosystem: Environmental > Aquatic > Freshwater > Lake | place: Tanzania: Lake... | reverse complement strand
TCCATGAACTAATTAATAGAGAGGGCGTCAATCAACATATATATATAGGATGTTTTAAGTTTTTAATGTGAAAGATTCATTCAGGGGTTTATAAAAAAACGATGCCAAGACTTAACAATAACATAGAACAAACTAAATTATCACTCGTTCAAGATAGGTCTGCCGTGTATACTTCAGAGCATGTTGAATTATCGCCAAGCCAATCTATGAGTGAAAAAGTAGAAAATCCGAATCGTGCACTTGATCAAGTTTTAGTGGAAAGTGCGCAAACAGGGGATAAAAAAGCCTTTGGTCTTTTGGTTGAAAAATACCATAGAAAATTAGGCCGTATTCTCACCCGCATGGTGCGCGATCAAACTGAAATTGAAGATATCGTGCAAGAGACTTTTATCAAAGCCTATCGTGCACTGCCTAATTTTAGGGGCGATAGTGCCTTTTACACATGGCTTTATCGTATTGGTATTAATACGGCAAAAAATCATTTAGTCGCGATGGGTAAGCGCCCGCGTAACATGACTGAGTTTGAAAATGAAGATGGAGAATTTGAAGACACCCATCAAGTGGCAGAAGCTGAAAACCCAGAAACCACGCTTTTGACTAAAGAGATTGGTATTACGGTCAATACGGCAATTGAATCCTTACCAGAAGAACTAAAAGTCGCGATTACATTGCGCGAAATTGAGGGTTTAAGTTATGAAGAAATTGCGGAGCTTATGGATTGCCCCATTGGAACAGTGCGTTCACGCATCTTTAGAGCGCGTGAAACTATTGCAGAGAAATTAAAACCATTATTGTCACAACACAATAATAAACGTTGGTAGATTTATTTTTAAAGGAAAAGCGATATGAAAGAAAAAATTTCAACACTCCTCGATGACGAGCTCGATATGAAAAGCGCAAGTCATACAGTGTCGGAGATTATGAAGGACAAACGATTACGCGAACGTTTTGAAGCCTATCAATTGATTCGTGATGCTATGAAAAACGAATTAAGTGATGCCACACTTTCATCGCAATCTATTTTGGATGCGATTGATAAAGAGCCTATCCAAATTCAATTCAATCACCATAAAAAACTATCCGATGTGATAGCGATCAGAAGTCCAGATTGGATGTCATGGCGCATCGCGGCATCATTTATCGCGGTGCTTTTTGTGGGCGCTATGATCACGATGAATCCACTTCGTATGAACACATCAAATGCTGTTGAAATTGCACAAGATATTCCAAATGAATATATTGAAGCACATCAAATGTTAGCGCCGACCAATGTCGCGTTATATGTTGAAACAGAAGCCAAATAATTTTTTTATGCAGCGATTTGTTGTTGGCGTCACACTTTTTCTTTTAAGTTTTTGTGCACAAAGTGCAGAGGATCCTTGGCTTCATCTAGAAAAAGCGGCACAGGCTGCACGGAAATTAAGTTACAAAGGTATTTTTCTCTATCAAAATAATCAAGATATTCGCTCCATCGAAATCACCCATTTAAATAATGGCGCAGAAGAATTTGCGCGCATTGTGACTTTAGATGGCAAGCCCCGTGAAGCGTTATCGCGCGGTAATAATATGGTGGTCTTTAATCCAAGCAAAGAAAATGTCATGATTCAAACAAGACAGAATCAAAATCTTTTCCCTGCCATTTTGCCGCCAGATATTGAAAGTGTGAAAGCGATTTATACGCTTCGCTTTGTTGATCAAGAGCGTGTGGGTGGTCGTGAAGCGCAAATCGTTTACCTTGAACCTAGAGATGAATATCGCTACCTTTATAAATTGTGGTTAGATAAAGAATATGGCTTGATATTAAAAATGAGTATCCATGATCAACAACAAAAAGTGATTGAGCAAGCGAGCTTTAATCAAATTGCTTTATTTAGTGGGCAAGATTTAAATTGGTTTAAACCCAATGTAGATACGCATAAAAAATATATCATGGATGACGCACCTAATAATAAAGTATCCCATGAAAAGTATTGCACGATTGCCAATCTCCCGACCGGCTATCGAGAAATCAGTCACGTTACAAGAACAATGGGTAATCAACCCTATCCCGTGCATCATTGGATATTTTCAGATGGACTTTCTTTTGTATCTTTATTTGTCAATCAGATCCCTAAGGGTCATAAATCACGTGTCGGTGTAACACAGGTTGGCTCATCACATATCTTTGCACGTGTCATGAACGGGAATCAAATCATGGTCGTAGGTGAAGTACCACAGGCGACGATTCAAAAAATTTCAAATTCGATTCAGGATATCAAAGTACATTAAATGATCGAAGAAGAAGCGATTGTCATAAAAGCATCAAAAGAAAATGTCACACTCGAAGTTGTTCGAAGTAAGCCGTGTGGTTTATGTGGACAGGTCAGAGGATGTGGTAATTCTATTTGGGGTAAAATTTTTTCTCACCGTTCAGGTCATATGGAAACTCGAAACAATTTAAATGCCAAACTAGGTGACGTTGTGATTTTAGGTATTGATGAAACACTGATGCTTAAAAGCGCACTCATGCTCTATGGTGTGCCCATCTTATGCATGTTTTTAGGTATGGTGATGGCCAATAGTTTTGTAAAAGAAATGAAAGAGTTCTTTTCACTTATAGGTGCTTTGACGGGTTTATTTTTAGGTGTTGTGGTGATTAAGCGCATCATCAATGAAAAGATGCAAATGTTTTATAACGAAGCACAATTAATTCGATTTAAATAATTTAAGGAATGTATAGACCATGATAAGACGTTTTTTTTATGTATGCCTACTTCAATTATGCCTAGTGACTGGTTTAGTTGCGAAGGAACTTCCAGACTTTACTGAGCTTGCTGAAAAACAAAGTCCAGTGGTGGTGAATATTAGTTCGATTCAAAAAAATCGTCAGAATCCTATGATGCAAGGTTCACCTGAAGATGAGCAGATGCAGGAATTCTTTAAGCGTTTTGGTATTCCAGTACCTCCAGGCATGCCACCGCATAATGGTCGCGGCCAACAAGGCGCGCCTGAAAAACAAGTGTATGCCACAGGCTCTGGATTTATTGTGACGAATGATGGTTATGTCTTAACGAATGCGCATGTGGTGAAAGAAGCTGATGAAGTGATGGTGAAATTAAATGACAAGCGTGAATTTAAAGCGAAGGTCATTGGCATTGATTTAAGAACCGATGTCGCTGTTTTAAAATTAAATGCAACTAATTTATCCAAAGTCACCATTGGTAATCCTGACACCATTAAAGTCGGTGAATGGGTGGCAGCGATTGGTGCACCTTTCGGTTTAGAAAATACGATGACCGTAGGCATTGTGAGTGCCAAAGGTCGCGCACTTCCGCAAGAAAATTTTGTGCCGTTTATTCAAACCGATGTGGCTATTAATCCAGGCAACTCAGGCGGCCCTTTATTTAACTTAAAGGGCGAAGTGATCGGAATCAATTCACAAATTTATAGCCGTACCGGTGGCTATATGGGTCTCTCATTTGCGATCCCTATTAATGTGGCGATGGATGTCATGAATCAACTTAAAGCCAATGGAAAAGTGATTCGTGGTTGGTTAGGTATTGCGATTCAAGAAGTGACAAAAGAACTCTCCGAGTCATTCGGCATGAAAAATACCAACGGTGCATTAGTCGCGGGTATCGAAAAAGGTGCGCCTGCAGATAAAGGCGGTCTCCAACCAGGCGACGTCATTACTAAATTTGATGGTAAGGCCATTGAATCTTCTTCAGATTTACCAAAAGCTGTGGGCAATACAAAACCGGGTAAAACAGTGGTGGCTGAAGTCTTCAGAAAAGGCAATGTGAAGATACTTAACTTAACGGTAGGTGAAATGCCGTCCGATCAATCTGAGGTGATTGCAAATAATAAGACGCCTGAAAAAGCCGAAGTAAATCGTCTAGGCTTAGTCTTAAAAGAAGCACCTCCTCAACAACGTAAAAAAATGAATGGTAAAAAAGGCTTACTCGTTATCGATGCGCAAGGCTCCGCCGCAGCGGCAGGTATTCGTCGCGGTGATATCGTCTTAGCCCTCAATAATAGTGAAGTAGAAAGTGCTGACACTTTTGCAAAAGAAGTTGCAACCATTCCAAATGGTAAGACTGTTGCACTCCTCATTTTACGAAATGACGAAACGCTTTATGTGCCCGTTAAGATCACGAATGAACGATAAATTAAGCTAGGCACAAAGGCTTTGTTGTAAAATACATGCTTTCAATCAAAGGCGCTTAAAGAGTTTTAAGCGCCTTTGTTATTAGGTAACCGAAGGCGTCATTATTCTTGATGGATAACATTAGAAATTTTTCAATCATCGCGCATATCGATCACGGCAAATCGACATTGGCTGATCGCATTATTCAAACCTGTGGTGGTTTATCGGATCGCGAGATGGAAGCGCAAGTATTAGATTCTATGGATCTTGAACGCGAGCGTGGTATTACCATCAAAGCACAAACAGCAGCCCTTCAATACAAAGCCTTAGACGGCAAAATCTATAACCTTAATCTTATTGATACACCAGGGCATGTGGACTTTACATATGAAGTCAGCCGTTCTTTGGCTGCCTGTGAAGGTGCACTTTTAGTGGTAGATGCAAGTCAAGGGGTTGAAGCACAAACAGTCGCCAATTGTTATACCGCAATCGATCAAGGGGTAGAAGTCACCCCTGTGTTAAATAAAATTGATTTGCCATCCGCCGATCCTGATCGTGTGATTGAAGAAATTGGAGATGTGATAGGCATTGATGCGATCGATGCGATTCGCTGCTCTGCTAAAACAGGGGAGGGCATTCAAGATGTATTAGAAACGATTGTCTCTAAAGTGCCACCTCCAAAAGGAGATGCAACGCAACCTTTAAAGGCATTAATCATTGACGCATGGTTTGATAACTATGTAGGTGTGGTGATGTTAGTCCGTGTGGTTGATGGTGTCTTAAAACCAAAAGATAAAATTAAATTGATGGCGACAGGCGATCAATATTTATGTGAGCAAGTAGGTGTCTTCACCCCAAAATCGAGAAGCAAAGAGTTTCTTTCCGCAGGTGAGGTAGGTTTTATCATTGCAGGTATCAAAGAATTAGCGAGCGCCAAAGTGGGCGATACGGTGACGATCGCAGATAAGCCAGCCGCTGAAGCTTTAGGTGGTTTTAAAGAAGTAAAACCCCAAGTCTTCGCAGGACTTTATCCTGTCGAGTCGAATCAATTCGAAGCATTAAGAACTGCTTTAGAAAAATTAAGTTTAAATGATTCATCGCTTCGCTTTGAACCAGAAAATTCAACAGCGTTAGGTTTTGGATTCCGATGTGGTTTCTTAGGTCTTCTTCATATGGATATCGTGCAAGAGCGTTTGGAGCGCGAGTACGATATGGATTTAATTACAACCGCTCCGACTGTAGTCTATGAACTTTTAAAAAGAGATGGCGAAGTCACACAAATTGAAAACCCATCTAAATTACCTGACACCTCTCGTATCGAAGAAATAAGAGAGCCCATTATTCTGATTAATTTATTGATGCCGCAAGATTATGTAGGTCCTGTCATGACCTTATGTAATGGTAAGCGGGGTATTCAAAAAAATATGCAGTATTTAGGTCGCCAAGTGATGCTGACTTATGAGATGCCATTGAATGAAGTGGTGCTCGATTTTTTTGATCGATTGAAATCGATTTCAAAAGGTTACGCATCGATGGATTATGAATTCTTAGAATTTAGAGCGGCTGATTTAGTGAAGCTTGATATCATGGTGAATGGCGATCGCGTCGATGCGCTCTCTTTAATTGTGCATCGTTCGAATAGTGTTTACCGTGGACGCGAAGTGGCGGCTAAAATGCGTGAATTGATTCCACGACAAATGTTTGACGTGGCTATTCAAGCCTCTATTGGGGCTAACATCATTGCACGCGAGACAGTCAAAGCAATGCGCAAGAATGTGCTCGCTAAATGTTATGGTGGCGATATTACACGTAAGAAGAAATTATTAGAAAAACAAAAAGAGGGTAAGAAGCGCATGAAGCAAGTAGGCAATGTTGAAATTCCTCAAGAAGCGTTCTTAGCTATTTTAAGGGTGGAAGAAAAATGATTTTTGCTTTAATTATGGTTATTGTGTTAACAATCACAGGGCTTATTTGGCTTTTCGATATTTTTATTTTTAGAAAAAAAAGAGCAGCTAATGCAAAAGAACACATACTCATTGAATATTCAAAAAGTTTTTTCCCAGTTATCTTTTTAGTATTTTTTATTCGTTCATTTATTGCAGAACCTTTTAAGATTCCTTCAGGTTCGATGATGCCAACCCTTTTAGCCGGCGACTTTATTCTCGTGAATAAATTTACTTATGGTATTCGTGTCCCTATTTTAAATCGCACGATGATAGAAGTAGGTTTACCTAAACGTGGAGACGTCTTCGTGTTTCACTACCCACCGAAATCCTCTATTGATTATATTAAGCGTGTCGTCGGTCTTCCAGGCGATGTGATTGAATACAAAAGTAAAACACTTTTTGTGAATGGCAAAAAGATGGAGCAAACATTTGTCGATAAATATCCTTACACCATGAATGAGATTCATCAAATTGAAGCGAAAGAATTTAAAGAGGCTTTAGGTGATGTGAATCACTCGATTCTCATCCATGATTTGCCAGGAGACGATTTCAAATTTGAAGTCCCTCAAGGTCATTACTTAGCGTTCGGTGATAATCGAGATAATAGTGCTGATAGCCGTGTTTGGGGATTTGTACCTGAGCATCATTTAGTGGGCCGTGCTTTTTTTATTTGGTTTAACTTCAGCGAATTTAAACGTATTGGATCTATCATTCGTTAATGGATAAAGAACGCCAAGCTTCATTAAGAAGGATCATTCATTACACATTTAATGATCCTTCTTTTATGATTATGGCACTCACACATCGCAGTTTCTCCGCGCAACACAATGAGCGTCTCGAATTCTTGGGCGACAGCGTATTAAGTTTTCTGATTGCAAGCGAACTCTACAAAAGATTTCCTCGTATCGATGAGGGAGACTTGAGTCGCTTACGTGCACAACTCGTGAAAGAAAGTTCATTGAGTGCTATTGCGACATCGATGGGCTTAGGTGACTTTATTCGATTAGGTGAGGGTGAACTTAAAAGTGCAGGATGGCGACGCCCGTCTATTCTCGCAGATACTTTTGAATCTATCATCGGCGCTATCTATTTAGACGGGGGTATTGAACCTACGCATCAATTTGTTTCACGTTGCTTTGAGACACAATTGAATGAAATCGATCCTAAATTAATTCAAAAAGATGCTAAAACATTATTGCAAGAATTATTACAAAGTAAGAAGAGTGATTTGCCTATTTACAACGTGGTTTCAATTGAAGGTGAAGCGCATAGCCAAACCTTTACGATAGAATGCCATATCAAGAAATCAAATATTAAAACGCAAGGTGTGGGTAACAGCCGACGCATTGCCGAGCAAGAGGCAGCATCAAAGGCTTTCCAATTAATGTTGGAGTCTATTTAATTGAGTGAACATCAAATCACACGCTGTGGCACCATTGCGATTGTGGGGCGACCCAATGTGGGTAAATCGACACTGCTTAATTATTTAGTGGGCAGTAAAATCAGTATCACCTCCAAAAAAGCACAGACTACACGTTATCAATTGTTAGGCATTCAAACGATTGATGACACCCAATTTCTTTTTATCGATACCCCCGGATTTCAACTTAAACATTTAAACCTTATGAATAAGGGTTTAAATAAAACTGTGCATCAAGTTTTAGGTGATGTGGATGTAGTTCTCTTTGTGATTGAGTCTCGAGGTATGACAGAAGAAGATCAAGCGGTGTTGAAATTGATTCCTAAAGATCGACCCACGATTCTCGTTATGAATAAAGTCGATTTAATGAAAGATAAGAATGTACTCTTAAAAGAAATTAAAACATTAAGTGAATCCTATCGCTTTAAAGCGATGGTCCCTGTATCTGCTAAAAAAAATAAACACCTTGATCATTTATTGTCGACGGTGCGAGATTTTTTACCTGAACAACCTTTTATTTATGGTGAAGATGAAATTACCGATAAGAGTGAGCGCTTTTTAGCGTCTGAAATTATTCGTGAAAAAATATTTCGCTTAACGGGGCAAGAGGTACCTTACTCCATTGCAGTTGAAATTGAAAAATTTGAAGTCGAAGGTCATTTGCGTCGTATCTTTGCTGCCATCATTGTCGATAAAGAAAGTCAGAAACCGATGCTGATCGGTCGAGACGGTGAAAAGCTAAAACAGATTTCAACTGAATCGAGACATGATATGGAAGCACTCTTTGGGGGTAAGGTATGGCTTGAGACTTGGGTGAAAGTCAAAAGTGGCTGGTCAACTGATCAGCGTGTTTTAAAATCATTAGGCCTTTAATTTCTTAAATGGCAACGTCAAGTCATCGTCAAGAAAATCAGCGTGTGTATATTTTGCACACCTATCCTTTTAAAGAGACAAGTTTAATCGCAGAAATTTTCTCAGAAAAATTTGGCCGCATACCAGTGGTCGCTAAAGGCGCGCGTCGTCCGCGATCATCCATTCGCGGTATGCTTCAGTCTTTTCAAGTGCTTCTTGCAAATTGGTCAGGCAAATCTGAACTTAAAAGTTTAAATGGATTGGAATGGTGCGAGAAACTCACCATCTTAGAGGGTGATGCACTGATGTGTGGCTTTTATCTGAATGAATTGATGATTCGTTTATTACCTAGAGATGAGCCTCACAGCGAACTCTTTCATTTTTATCATGAAACGATTTTAGCCTTAAGTGAGGATCGAGAGCTCACCATCACATTAAGACGCTTTGAGTTAAAGCTTTTACAAGCGTTAGGCTATGCCGTCACTTTAGATTATGATGAAGATTCAAACCCGATTATCCCTGATAAAATATACCGTTATGAAGCTGAATACGGCGCATGTGATTTAACGAAGACCGATCGCGGCATTAAAGTTTTAGGTAAAACGCTCCTTGATATGGCACATGACCAATATCTAGATAAACAGACTCAGCAACAAAGTAAGCAACTGATGCGTTATTTATTAGGTTTTTATTTAGGCGACAAACCCCTTCATTCAAAACAGCTCTTTGTCGACTTAGAAGGATAAGACAGACTATGATTAAGCTCGGTATTAATATTGACCACGTCGCAACGCTGAGACAAGCAAGAGGGACGAAGTACCCAAGTGTCGTTGAGGCAGCGCTCCGAGCTGAGCAAGCAGGGGCGGATAGTATTACACTTCACCTTCGTGAAGATCGTCGTCATATGCAAGACGAAGACATCTTTGCAATTCGACCACTCCTTCAAACCAAAATGAATTTAGAGTTAGCTGCGACTGATGAAATGATTGCGATTGCATCCCGCGTCAAACCCCAAGATGTATGTATTGTTCCTGAAAGACGTGAAGAGCGAACCACCGAAGGTGGTTTAAATATTAAAGAGACTTATGATCATCTTTACCGCGCAACGCAGACATTAGGAGAGCAAGGGAGTCGTGTTTCTCTTTTTATTGCACCTGATTTAAAAGACATTGATCTCGCAAAAAAAATGGGCGCACCCGTGGTTGAAATTCATACAGGCAGTTATGCAGGTGCTGAAGATGAAGTCACTAAACAAAAAGAATTGAAACGTGTTCAAGATGCGGCTATGCATGCCCTATCTTTAGGTCTTATCGTGAATGCAGGTCATGGTCTTCATTATCATAATGTGAATTTAATCGCTGGCATTCGAGGTATTGAAGAACTTAATATTGGACACGCAATTGTAGCGCACGCACTATTTGTGGGTTGGGATAATGCAGTCCGTGAAATGAAATTATTGTTACGTACCTATTCGAAGTAATATTTAAGAAGATAAACTTATTATGATTTTTGGTATTGGTACTGATGTTGTTGAAGTTTCTCGCATTCATGACTCCATTGAAAAATTTGGCGATACATTTGCACGCCGAATCTTAAGTGACTCCGAATTTGAGGGTTACTTAGTGTCATCGACACAATCTCGTTTCTTAGCGAAACGTTTTGCCGCTAAAGAAGCTTTTGCAAAAGCACTAGGTACCGGTTTTAGATCACCTATTCGCTTTCAAAATATAATCGTAGGTCATGACGATCTAGGAAAGCCTATTCTAGAATTCAATGAAGCATTAAAAAGTTACTTAAAAGAAAAAAAAATCTTAAGTCAGCATATTTCTATTTCAGATGAAAAGAATATTGCAACTGCTTTTGTGATTCTCGAAATTTAAAATATCCTATGGAAGACATTGATTTCAATCGACGCTTCGGTGGAGTCGAACGTCTTTATGGGAAAAAAGCGTTAGATCGTTTTAAGCATGCGCACGTGTGTGTGGTGGGTGTTGGTGGTGTAGGCTCTTGGGCAGCTGAAGCGTTAGGTCGCAACGCGATTGGCAAAATTACACTGATCGATTTAGATCACATTGCCGAATCGAATATCAATCGGCAAATTCACGCGCTCACAAGTACCCTTGGACAATCTAAAGTCCTAGCCATGAGAGAAAGAATACTCGAAATCAATCCCATGTGTGAGATTCATATCGTCGATGACTTTATTTCACATGACAATATAGAGACGCTCATTAAACCTCATTTTGATATCGTGATAGACGCTATTGATCAGGCCGCTATTAAAACTAGCTTGGCACTTCATACATTAAGTAAAAAAATTCCACTGGTGATGACCGGAGGCGCGGGTGGCCGTATTGATCCATCAAGCATCCACATTGCTGATTTAAGTTTAACCCATGGAGATAGACTGACCGCTAAGATTCGGCATGACGTTAAAAAAGCTTTGGAATTAAAGGAATCACAAAAAGTAGGTATTGATGTTGTCTTCACTGATGAAGTTATGATCAAACCTGAGGGCGCTTGTGATAAGGATGAAGCACTGAAAGGCCTTCATTGTGGGGGGTTTGGATCAAGCGTGATGGTGACAGCTACCTTTGGATTGATGGCCGCATCACTTGCTTTAAAGAAAATACGCTAAAAAGTTTTTTTTCACCCTTGAAATTTAATTGGTGATCCCCATGTTAAGTGTCATCCCATCTTAATTTTGTTAAAAAAAGGTAATAGACATGGCAACAAAAGAAAATGCATCTGAAAAATTAGTCTTCCAAGCCGAGGTAAAGCAACTTCTTGATCTCATGATTCACTCTTTATACAGTAATAAAGAAATCGTGATTCGTGAATTAATTTCTAATGCGAGTGACGCTGCGGATAAGTTACGCTTCGAAGCGCTCAAAGATGCAAGCCTTTATGAAAAAGATTCTGAATTAAAAATTAGGTTAAGTTTTGATAAGAAGCAACGCACCTTAACCATTTCTGATAATGGGATTGGTATGAGTCGAGATGAGGTCATTAATAATATTGGTACGATTGCAAGATCAGGTACAAAAGAATTTCTAAATAATTTAACAGGCGATCAAGCGAAGGACGCAAATTTAATCGGCCAGTTTGGTGTCGGTTTTTATTCCTCATTTATAATTGCCGACCGTGTGACGGTGATCACAAGACGCGCAAGCGCTTCACAGGGTATTCAATGGGAATCGCAAGGTGAAGGTGAGTACACCATCGGTGAAGTGGATAAAAAGACACGCGGTACCGATATTATTTTACATCTCAAAAAAGACGAAGATGAATTCTTAAGTGACTGGACCTTGAAAAGCATTATTAAGAAATATTCAGACCACATCACACTGCCTATCGTCATGAAAAAATCAGAATGGAAAGACGGTGAAGAAGTACCGACGGATGAAGATGAGACCGTCAATGCAGCTTCAGCGCTTTGGGCGCGCAACAAAAATGAGATTAAGGAAACTGAATATCACGAGTTTTATAAAAATTTTTCTTACGATCAAGAGCCTCCGCTTACCTATGCACATAATCGCATTGAAGGTAAACAAGAATATATTTCACTCCTTTATATACCAGCGAAAGCACCCTTTGATTTATTTGATCGCGAACGTCATCATGGTGTAAAGCTTTACGTGAAACGTATCTTCATCATGGAAGCCTCAGAAAAACTTATGCCAAATTATTTACGCTTTATTAAAGGGGTGATTGATAGCGCGGACCTTCCTTTAAATGTATCGCGAGAAATTTTACAAGACAGTAAAGAGGTGGAAGCGATTCGTGCGGGCTCCACTAAAAAGATTCTCGATCTTCTAGAGGAAATGAGTGAAAAAAAACCAGACGACTATAAAAATTTCTGGAAAGAATTTGGTGCGGTGATGAAAGAAGGTCATAGTGAAGATTTTGCGAACCGAGAAAAAATTGCAAAACTTTTCCGTTTCAATTCGACACACGAAGCGTCTGATGCACAAGTGGTCTCTTTAAAAGATTATGTCGCTCGCATGAAGGATGGACAAGAAGTAATTTACTATATCACTGCTGATTCCTATGAAGCTGCGAAGCATAGCCCGCACTTAGAAATTTTCAAGAAAAAAGGGATTGAAGTTTTATTACTCAGTGATCGCGTTGATGAGTGGCTTCTTTCTACCTTCCACGAATTCGAAGGTAAGAAATTACAATCGATTGCAAAAGGTGATCTTGATTTAGGAAAGCTCGAAGACGAAAAAGAAAAAGAAAAGAAAAAGAAAATTGAGAAGGATGCAAAATCTCTCGTTGAAAAAATTAAAAAAGCCCTAGGCGATAAAGTGAAAGAAGTCAAAGTCACGCATCGTCTCACAGATTCACCCGCATGCTTGGTCGCTGGCGAGCATGATTTATCAGGCAATCTAGAACGCATATTAAAAGCTGCAGGACAAAAAACACCAGACACCAAACCGATTTTGGAAATTAATCCCACCCATAAGCTCATTCAAAAGCTTGAAACGACAGGTGATCAAACTCGCTTCAATGATTTTGCTGAAGTGATTTTTGATCAAGCGTTGATTTCTGAGGGAGGTCAACTAAAAGATCCGGTCGGTTTTGTAAAGAAAATTAACCAATTTTTAGTCGAATAGCCTTGATTTTAGGGCGAGATAAGTTTGACAGCCCTTCAAAAAAGGTGCTATAGTCCCACCTCTCTGCGTCATGTATGCAGATCGATCGCGGGGTGGAGCAGTCTGGCAGCTCGTCGGGCTCATAACCCGAAGGTCACAGGTTCAAATCCTGTCCCCGCAACCAAGATCAAATACCGTTCTTTAACAAATAGACAACTGATAAGTGTGGGTGCTTATAGTTTTAAGACAAATCCTTATGGCTAACATGGGTCAAACTTTGTTCGTCTTAAGGATCTCAAAATATAAGTGCTTTACACTTTTTTAAATTTATGACAAGACACTTAGCTTAACTTAATTAGGCTAATAACCTTATCAATGAATTTGAGATTTAATAAAGCAAATGCAATATACCGATCCTTTTCTATGAAGAGGATCAAGTAATAGTTTTGGATTAAACTGAAGAGTTTGATCCTGGCTCAGATTGAACGCTGGCGGGATGCTTTACACATGCAAGTCGAACGGCAGCACGGAGAGCTTGCTCTCTGGTGGCGAGTGGCGAACGGGTGAGTAATATATCGGAACGTGTCCAATAATGGGGGATAACGAGTCGAAAGATTCGCTAATACCGCATACGCCCTACGGGGGAAAGCAGGGGATCGTAAGACCTTGCGTTAATGGAGCGGCCGATATCTGATTAGCTTGTTGGTGAGGTAAAGGCTCACCAAGGCGACGATCAGTAGCTGGTTTGAGAGAACGACCAGCCACACTGGAACTGAGACACGGTCCAGACTCCTACGGGAGGCAGCAGTGGGGAATTTTGGACAATGGGGGCAACCCTGATCCAGCCATTCCGCGTGAGTGAAGAAGGCCTTCGGGTTGTAAAGCTCTTTCGCAAGGGAAGAAAACTTATGATCGAATAAATCATGAGGTTGACGGTACCTTGATAAGAAGCACCGGCTAACTACGTGCCAGCAGCCGCGGTAATACGTAGGGTGCGAGCGTTAATCGGAATTACTGGGCGTAAAGCGTGCGCAGGCGGTTTTGTAAGTCGGATGTGAAATCCCCGGGCTCAACCTGGGAACTGCGTTCGAAACTGCAAGGCTAGAGTGTGTCAGAGGGGGGTAGAATTCCACGTGTAGCAGTGAAATGCGTAGAGATGTGGAGGAATATCAATGGCGAAGGCAGCCCCCTGGGATAACACTGACGCTCATGCACGAAAGCGTGGGGAGCAAACAGGATTAGATACCCTGGTAGTCCACGCCCTAAACGATGTCAACTAGTTGTTGGTAGAGTAAAATCTATGAGTAACGTAGCTAACGCGTGAAGTTGACCGCCTGGGGAGTACGGTCGCAAGATTAAAACTCAAAGGAATTGACGGGGGCCCGCACAAGCGGTGGATTATGTGGATTAATTCGATGCAACGCGAAAAACCTTACCTGGCCTTGACATGTACCGAATTGAGCAGAGATGTTCAAGTGCTCGAAAGAGAACGGTAGCACAGGTGCTGCATGGCTGTCGTCAGCTCGTGTCGTGAGATGTTGGGTTAAGTCCCGCAACGAGCGCAACCCTTGCCATTAATTGCCATCATTTAGTTGGGCACTTTAATGGGACTGCCGGTGACAAACCGGAGGAAGGTGGGGATGACGTCAAGTCCTCATGGCCCTTATGGCCAGGGCTTCACACGTAATACAATGGTCGGTACAGAGGGTTGCCAACCCGCGAGGGGGAGCCAATCCCAGAAAGCCGATCGTAGTCCGGATTGTAGTCTGCAACTCGACTACATGAAGTCGGAATCGCTAGTAATCGCGGATCAGCATGTCGCGGTGAATACGTTCCCGGGCCTTGTACACACCGCCCGTCACACCATGGGAGTGGGTTTTACCAGAAGTAGTTAGTTTAACCGTAAGGGAGACGATTACCACGGTAGGATTCATGACTGGGGTGAAGTCGTAACAAGGTAGCCGTATCGGAAGGTGCGGCTGGATCACCTCCTTTCTAGAGAACGTCTTGAATTATCAAGCATTCACACTTATCAGTTGTTGGGTATTATCAAAGAATCATTGGCCCGTTTTATTTAAGGGGTCTGTAGCTCAGCTGGTTAGAGCACCGTCTTGATAAGGCGGGGGTCGTTGGTTCGAGCCCAACCAGACCCACCAGATTTAATCTTTTTTCCGAAACTTGGGGGATTAGCTCAGCTGGGAGAGCACCTGCTTTGCAAGCAGGGGGTCGTCGGTTCGATCCCGTCATCCTCCACCAATTCTTTGATAAGTAAAGATAAGCCTTAAGGGTTGTGATTCACAATCTTTAACGCTTAGCTTTAATGCTAAGTTCGTTCTTTAACAAAATGGAAGAAGTAAAGTGAATTTATCTGACTTGTGATGAGCAGATAAATTCAAATGGGTAATTGATTGCAAAATCAGAAACAACAGATGACTTTGTTTATACCTTATATTTGTAGTTTTTTTGTAAGGATATGAATATGGGTCTTAAGTTGCTTTAGAAAAACTTATAACAGGACGTCTCATGCGTCATAAAAAATTTGAGTTTAAAAGGGCTCAGGTTTTAATGTTATAGGGTCAAGTGAATAAGTGCATATGGCGGATGCCTTGGCGATTACAGGCGATGAAGGACGTGGTAGTCTACGAAAATTTTCGGGGAGCTGGCAAACAAGCTTTGATCCGGAAGTGTCCGAATGGGGGAACCCACCCGCAAGGGTATCTATCTCTGAATATATAGGAGACAAGAAGCGAACCGAGTGAACTGAAACATCTAAGTAACTCGAGGAAAAGAAATCAACCGAGATTCCGATAGTAGTGGCGAGCGAAATCGGAGCAGCTTGTTATTTTTAGCATACGTGTTAGTAGAACGGAATGGAAAGTCCGGCCATAGAGGGTGATAGCCCCTTATACGAAAACCCGTGTGTGGAACTAGGATAACGACAAGTAGGGCGGGACACGTGAAATCCTGCCTGAATATGGGGGGACCATCCTCCAAGGCTAAATACTCGTAATCGACCGATAGTGAACTAGTACCGTGAGGGAAAGGTAAAAAGAACCCCGGAAGGGGAGTGAAATAGATCCTGAAACCGTATGCATACAAACAGTGGGAGCCCGCAAGGGTGACTGCGTACCTTTTGTATAATGGGTCAGCGACTTACATTCAGTAGCAAGCTTAACCGATAGGGGAGGCGTAGCGAAAGCGAGTCCTAATAGGGCGATTCAGTTGCTGGGTGTAGACCCGAAACCAAGTGATCTATCCATGGCCAGGATGAAGGTGCGGTAACACGTACTGGAGGTCCGAACCCACAAATGTTGAAAAATTTGGGGATGAGCTGTGGATAGGGGTGAAAGGCTAAACAAACTTGGAGATAGCTGGTTCTCTCCGAAAACTATTTAGGTAGTACCTCGTATATCATTCTCGGGGGTAGAGCACTGTTATAGCTAGGGGGGTCATAAGACCTTACCAAACTATTGCAAACTCCGAATACTGAGAAATGTAATTACGGGAGACAGTCCATGGGTGCTAACGTCCGTGGACAAGAGGGAAACAACCCAGACCGACAGCTAAGGTCCCAAATGACGTGCTAAGTGGAAAACGAAGTGGGAAGGCATAGACAGCTAGGAGGTTGGCTTAGAAGCAGCCACCCTTTAAAGAAAGCGTAATAGCTCACTAGTCGAGTCGTCCTGCGCGGAAGATGTAACGGGGCTAAGCACGTAACCGAAGCTTCGGGTGTGTAGCAATACACGCGGTAGGAGAGCGTTCTGTAAGCCTGCGAAGGTGTCTTGTGAGGGATGCTGGAGGTATCAGAAGTGCGAATGCTGACATGAGTAGCGATAAAGAGTGTGAAAAGCACTCTCGCCGAAAGCCCAAGGTTTCCTGCGCAACGTTCATCGGCGCAGGGTGAGTCGGCCCCTAAGGTGAGGCAGAAATGCGTAGTCGATGGGAAACAGGTTAATATTCCTGTACCTCAATTTAATGCGATGTGGGGACGGAGAAGGTTAAGTCAGCCGGGTGTTGGATGTCCCGGTTCAAGCGTGTAGACAGGTTCTTTAGGCAAATCCGGAGAGTCAATGTCAAGGCGTGTTAACGAGAGAGCTTGCTCTTGAAGTGACTGATACCATGCTTCCAAGAAAAGCCACTAAGCTTCAGTTAAGTTGAGACCGTACCGCAAACCGACACAGGTGGGCAGGATGAAAATTCTAAGGCGCTTGAGAGAACCCAGGAGAAGGAACTCGGCAAACTAGCACCGTAACTTCGGGAGAAGGTGCGCCCCGGTAGGTTGTAGCAATTTACTTGCGAAGGCCGATGGGGTTGCAGTGAAAAGGTGGCTGCGACTGTTTAATAAAAACACAGCACTGTGCAAACACGAAAGTGGACGTATACGGTGTGACGCCTGCCCGGTGCCGGAAGGTTAAATGATGGGGTGCAAGCTCTTGATTGAAGCCCCGGTAAACGGCGGCCGTAACTATAACGGTCCTAAGGTAGCGAAATTCCTTGTCGGGTAAGTTCCGACCCGCACGAATGGCGTAACGATGGCCACACTGTCTCCTCTTGGGACTCAGCGAAGTTGAAATGTTTGTGAAGATGCAATCTCCCCGCGGCTAGACGGAAAGACCCCATGAACCTTTACTGTAGCTTTACATTGGACTTTGACAAGATCTGTGTAGGATAGGTGGGAGACATTGAAGCGCGGTTGCTAGATCGTGTGGAGTCAACCTTGAAATACCACCCTGATGTTGTTGAGGTTCTAACCTAGACCCTGAAACGGGGTTGGGGACCGTGTATGGTGGGCAGTTTGACTGGGGCGGTCTCCTCCCAAAGAGTAACGGAGGAGTGCGAAGGTAATCTAGGTACGGTCGGAAATCGTACTGATAGTGCAATGGCAAAAGGTTGCTTAACTGCGAGACGGACAGGTCGAGCAGATGCGAAAGCAGGTCATAGTGATCCGGTGGTTCTGTATGGAAGGGCCATCGCTCAACGGATAAAAGGTACTCTGGGGATAACAGGCTGATTCCTCCCAAGAGTTCATATCGACGGGGGAGTTTGGCACCTCGATGTCGGCTCATCACATCCTGGGGCTGTAGCCGGTCCCAAGGGTATGGCTGTTCGCCATTTAAAGTGGTACGTGAGCTGGGTTTAAAACGTCGTGAGACAGTTTGGTCCCTATCTGCCGTGGGCGTTGGAAGTTTGAGGGGGGCTGCTCCTAGTACGAGAGGACCGGAGTGGACGAACCTCTGGTGTACCGGTTGTCACGCCAGTGGCATCGCCGGGTAGCTAAGTTCGGAAGAGATAACCGCTGAAAGCATCTAAGCGGGAAACTTGCCTCAAGATGAGACTTCCCGGGAACTTGATTCCCCTAAAGGGTCGTTCGAGACCAGGACGTTGATAGGCTGGGTGTGGAAGCGCAGTAATGCGTTAAGCTAACCAGTACTAATTGCCCGTGCGGCTTGTCCCTATAACATTGATAGTTATAGACAAGTATTCAGCGTAAATGCCAAGGTGACTTGTGCATCACGCCCGCCAAAATTTGTAGTTCTTCTACTTCTTCCAGATTGGGTTGTTTGTGTTGCTGACAAAAGCACACAGGCGACTTTACAAGTTATGCCTGATGACCATAGCAAGTTGGTACCACCCCTTCCCATCCCGAACAGGACCGTGAAACGACTTCGCGCCGATGATAGTGCTGCAACCAGTGTGAAAGTAGGTTATCGTCAGGCTACTATTCTGAAAACCCCCGACCATTGTTTGGCCGGGGGTTTTTTATTTTGCGGATGCTCTTCGTGAGAAGCAGCAGGTAGAGCCGCCCCGCGGTTGATGCAGTGCGATCATTCGAATCTGATGGATGGTTATCCTCCGGTTAACGTAACCATCGGATAAACACCGTAGCGAGAAAGTAGTTGGCGTCTGCTGCCTCGCCTCAAGCTCAAGATTCCACCGCAAGAGACCAGCAACCTGACGAACGGAAAGAGCCCGGTATGTTCGAAAGAGCCAAAATCCGTAACTCGCATTGGGCTGTTCCGAAAATGCAAAAGCCCTCGTTATTGCTAACGAGGGCTTTACTTTCTTGGTGGCCCGGGGCGGAATCGAACCACCGACACAAGGATTTTCAGTCCTCTGCTCTACCAACTGAGC
>Ga0194126_10005282_pt1 | contig 19082 bp, 14 predicted proteins | sample TA2KigC150mmetaG_FD_148641 | JGI IMG/M metagenome (GOLD analysis project Ga0194126, IMG submission 148641) | Freshwater microbial communities from Lake Tanganyika, Tanzania - TA2015035 Kigoma Deep Cast 150m | ecosystem: Environmental > Aquatic > Freshwater > Lake | place: Tanzania: Lake... | reverse complement strand
AGCAGGAAGTCGGCCGTCCGCACGACGTTCGGCAGCGGGACGAAGTTGCCGCCGTAGCTCGTGCTGACCAGCAGACGCCGGCCGTCCCGCGTCTGCGCTTTCACCCGCTCGATCAGCTCGTGCACCCGGCCCGGTTTGAGGATCTCGTGGGTGTAGCGGGCGACGTTGCACTCGTTGTCCACCTCGATCACAACGTTGCGGTAGCCCTGATCGAAAACCCAATCCACAGTGTTGTCCACGGCGCGCAGGATCGCGGCTTCTTCGGCCAGCCGATTGTCCTGGCCGAAGTAGAAGATGCCGAGGATGACGACCATCCCCAGCTCGTCGGCACGGTCGAGGATGCGCGCGAGGCGGGCCATATAGTCGGGCCGCAGGTCGCCGTCGGCGGTGATCACCGAATTGTGCCACGGCTGGTCTTTGGAGTAGCCCTGTGGGCTGCCACCCTGCAGGTTGATCGTGAAGGCGAGCAGCCCGTGCGCCCGCCATTCGGGCATCGCGGCGATGAACTCGGCGGTGTTGCGGTCGGCATCCCAACGGCCGGTGTCGGGATAGGCCCACATGCCGACCGTCTCCGGGTTCAGGTCATCGTAGATGCCCTGAACCATGCGCGAGTTCATCAGCAGCCCTTCGATCTTGTGGCCGTTCCAGGCGCGCCCCCCATAGGTCGGCGCGCCGTTGACGAAAAACTGCTCGCCCTGGATGCTGACTTCGGTGAAGCGTTGTTTCATGACAGCCTCATCTTCCCATCGGTGCCGCCGCTTTGCGCGCCACGACCTGCCGCACCGCCTCTGCGATGTGCCGCGCCGACATGCCATATTTCTCCAGCAGCGCCAGGTAGGGCCCCGACTCGGTGAAGGTGTCGCGCACACCGATCCGCTGCATCGGGATCGGGTGATTCTCCACCAGCACCTCGGCGACCGCGCTGCCCAGGCCGCCGAAGATGACGTTGTTCTCGGCCGTGACGATGGCGCCGGTCTCGCGCGCCGCCCGCAAAACGCATTCGACGTCCAGCGGCTTGAGCGTGTGGCAGTCAATCACCCGCACATCCAACCCTTCTTCGGCCAGCCGAGCCGCGGCCACCAGCGCGTGCGCCACCAGATCGCGCAGCGCGATGATCGTCGCATCTGCTCCGTCGCGCACCACTACCGCCCGGCCGATTTCGAGCGGAAAATCCGGCTGATAAAGCGTCGGGACAGGATCACGGGTGAAGCTGAGATAGACCGGCCCATCGTAGGCCGCTGCTGCGAAGACCGCCAGCTTTGCGCTCACCGGATCGGCGGGCGCGATGACCGTCGAGTTGGCGATGGCGCGCAGCAGCGAGAGGTCTTCCTGCGCCTGGTGCGTCACGCCATCCGGCCCCGGTGTGATCCCGCTGTGCGACGCCGCGATCTTGACGTTGAGCCGCGGGTAGTGGATGCTGTTGCGCACCTGGTCGAGCGCGCGCATCGAGGCGAAGACCGCATAGGTGGACGCGAACGGGATCAGCCCGGTGGTCGCCATTCCCGCGGCCGCGGCCATCATGTTCTGCTCCGCGATGCCGAAGTTGAAGGAGCGCGTCGGAAAACGTTTGGCGAAGTCGTTCGTTCGCATGGATTTCGATACATCGGCGTCGAGCACGACTACATCGGGGTTACGCTCGCCCAGCTCCAGGATCGCGTCGGCGTAGGAGTAGCGCGTGGCCTGCATCTGTGCGCGGGCGAACGGCTGGTCGCTCACCAGGCTGGCGACGACCTCTGGCAGGACGAAACGATAGCGGCCGTGGTGATCGCTCATCGCAGCCCCTCCGCGATCTCTGCCAGCGCGGTTTGCGCCTGCGCATCGTTCGGCGCAGCGCCGTGCCAGGCCGGGACGTTCTCCATGAACGAGACGCCGCGGCCCTTGACCGTCTTGGCGATGATAACAGTAGGAACCCCGGGCGGACACGCCGCAGACGACGAAGAGGGGACGCAGACAAGCGCGGACGAGCGCGGATTCTCGGGGTTTTCCGCGTTCATCCGCGTTCGTCCGCGTCCGATTTCCAGGGCGGTTACGATCTCTTCCATGTTATGCCCGTCAATCTCGATCACGTTCCACCGGAACGCCCGCCATTTGTCGGCCAGCGGCTCGACGGGCATGATGTCATCGGTGAAGGTGTCATTCTGGATGCCGTTGTTGTCAACGATGACGGTCAGATTGTCGAGCTGCCAGCGTGGGGCCGCCATCGCCGCTTCCCACACCGCGCCCTCCTGCGATTCGCCGTCGCCGATCATCACGAAGACATGGTAATCGTGACCGTGCAGTTTCCCGGCCAGCGCCATCCCCAGCCCGGCACAGATGCCCTGACCCAACGAGCCGACCGTCATATCCACGCCTGGCGTCTTCTTCATGTCGGCATGGCCCTGCAGGATGCTGTCAAGCTTGCGCAGCGTCGCCAGGTGCGCCTTGTCGAAGAAGCCGCGTTCGGCCAGCGCCGCATACCAGACCGGGCACGCGTGCCCCTTCGACAGGATGAAGCGATCGCGGTCGGGCCAATGCGGGTTGGCCGGATCGAGACGCATGACGCGAAAATAGAGCGCAGTCACGATATCGGCGGCCGAGAGGGAGCCGCCCGGATGGCCGGCCTGCGCGGTGTGGATCATGGTGATGATGTCGCGACGAATTCGTCGTGCGATGAGCTCGAGCTCTTCGACTGAGACAGGCGGCGTCGCTACAGTCGGCGACCCTCTCGCCGATTCTGACTCTGGTGGCATCGTTTTCGTCTCGGACTTCCCTGCATCCTGACAGACGCTACGAGAGCGTCAGCGAGCGCATGACCTCGATGCATTCGCCCGCGACGCGGCTGTTGATCTCATGGCTGATCTGCGAGAACTCGTGCAGCGAACCCCGCCGCAGGGCGCTCAAGATCGCTGAATGATCGGTGTCCACCGTCTGCGAAACGGTGTTGAGGCGTCGAAAGCGGTGATAGAACAGGACGTGGATCTGCGCGCGCAGACCTTGCCACATCCTGAGTAGCCGCTCATAGCCTGACTTCCGGCACAGGTACTCATGGAAGTCCATATCGAGCGCCGAAAGGCCTTGCGCATCTCCGGCCCTGATGGCTTCTCTCTGGCGCTCGATGTAGCGTTCCAACTCTCGGAATTCGTCTGGCCCCAGCTTCTTTTGCTCCAACACGATCTTGCAGGCCAGGTCCTCGAGCGCCGCGCGCAAGGCGAAGATCTCTCGGACATCCTGTTCGCCGAAGATGCGCACGAAGCTGCCCTGGTTGGGGATGCTGACGATCAGGTTCTCTTGCTCCAACTGGCGGAACGCTTCGCGCACAGGGCTGCGACTCACCGACAACTGCTCGGCCACTTCGACCTCTTTCAGGTGTTCGCCAGGCTTAAGTTGGCCGGTCATGATGGCCTGGCGCAAGATGTCAACGATGCCGGTGCGCAGGGTGGCAGATGTCGGCTTGACAGACAGTTGCATGGATGGCCTCCGGGGATGGCCCAGGCCCACAGGGAACCAGAACGCCCGCCTGTGGACTTGTATGCGTGTATGCGTGTATACAATAGCATGAAACGGCGTGGGTGTCAAGTTGGCGCGCGTTCGAGGCCAGTTGTACCACAATCCGCCGGCTGGACCGCCGGGAGGCGACCCGTGGCGACGGCATCCCGTTCCGGCTGGACCTGCCCGGCCGCTCGGCTCCCCGGCCCCAGGTGGTCATCTGCCTGGACGTCAGCGAGTCGATGTGGTACACCAAGGGGAAGATCTGGGCGGCGCGGGTGGCGGCCCAGGCCATCGCCCTGGCCGTGCGCGACGCCGGCGGGGACGTGGTCGGGGTGCTGTTCGACGACACGTGGCTGATCGGCGCAGGGTGGGGCGATGCGCTCCTCTTTGCGCCGGCGGCCTGGCCCACCGAAGGCGGCACCTACTTCGCCTTCCTATCCGATCTCTGGCGGCGCTACCCGAACCACTGGGTGGTGCTGGTGATAGCACACCCCGCAGTTTCGGGCGCCGACGGGGACGGCTACGTGCCCTACGCTTCGACGCCCGACCGGGCGCGCACGGGGGCGGTGGTGATCCCTGACGGCAAACCGGAGAAGATGGCGGAGATCTGCAGCTCGGTGATCGTGCTCAAGGACCCGCGCGACCTGCCCTGGGCGACACTGGCACCTGCGCGCGGCGCAGCCGCCAGTGCAGGTGTGGCGCTGCTCATCCCCCGGGCGATCGTCGCCTAGCTCACGCCGGGCTTACGTCCCGGCATCGCGGCCTGACCTTCCTATCAGGCCAGAGGCTCAGCTTCGGCTGGGCCTTTTTTCTTGCAGAGTCATCAGCCGGATTCGACGATGCGGTACTGGTGACGGAGGCGGGTTTTGACCGTGGCTCGGATGAGAGGCCAGGCGGCCTGGAGCGAGGGGTAGGGGGTGGTGATGATGCGCTTCCAGCGCCCCTTGCGGCCGAAGACGCGCACCACCGCGCCGTCGTCGAGGAGGGTAGACTGCCAGGCGATCATGTAGAAGCGCCGCGCGTCCGCCTCCCGGTCGGTGCGGTCGAAGACGATGTACCCGAAGCTATCGGGCGCCTGCTCGAAGTCCATGATGGGTGCTCAAAGAGGAAACGCCAGAGCAGATGTCTGGCGTTCATGGCAAGCGTAAGCTTGCCCGCGAGCATGCGTTCATAGATGAGCGCCGCTCGCACATCCGGGACGTAAGCCCGGTCAGGTGGGATCGCCCGCAGGTTTGATGATGCCGGCGTCAATCAGGTGCTGGCGGTAGTCAGGCGGCAAGTTTGCGCCCTGATCACCTCTCGGTGGAGACACCGTACCATTCTGCCGTTCGGAACCAGCTGGCGATGGACCGCTACTTGCTCACACCTGCACTACTGGTTGGAGCGGATACTGAGTCGACGTCCTCGCTGCGACATAGGCAGCCTGTAGCGATGCCACGGCCTTCTTCGCTTCTTCGCGCAACTGCATGAACCTCCCCAAGAGAGACTCCCGTTTTTCGCCCGTGATCTGCCTGAAATAGGGATCATCGGCGTTCGGCGCCAAACCAGGGGTGAAGGCCAACTTGAGCAGCGCGCCCCAGGGAAATCCGTGTCGCTGCAAACCTGATACGGCCTGTTCATTGAACTCCGATGGGTAGACAACATCGTCGAGCAGGTTGAGGCTCTGACCTAGCGCCAGTTCGACCAGCGCGGCTCGCAGGAGCAGAAGCTGAGCCTTGGCGCGTACGGCCAGATAGTGAGCGGTTCGTTGCCTGCGGATGATATTGAGTTGACGCTCTGCTGTCTGTGCAAGCTCAAGAGCAAAACGGCTTTGTGCTTCAGCGAGCAGGGAACTATCAGAGGCGTCGGCTTGAGCTCTGGCTTTCAGGTGATCAATCAGAGAGGCGAGACTTGCGATTGGCGCGACATGGGTTCCAGGCTGCGGGCGAACGTACCAGTTACGCAAATCGAGGTCGCCGGAGGCCGCGCAGCGCGCCAGGCCTGTGATGTCGAGAGACTTCTCTTCTGGTGAGGGCAGGCCGTTTAGGACTTCGGTCAGCAACGGGGAGCCGTACGACAAAAAGCGCACGGTGGTGGGGTATTCATCGAAGCAGGTCGGTGAGAAGGTGACCGGTAGCTGCTCCCCCCGCCAGTTGAGAAGATAGGCGCCGACGATCTCCGGGTGTGTTTGGAAAAGATGGCTGGTGGCCTGGGCATGGGTAAGGAGATCCTCCAGTTGACTCAACGTGACAGGCGGCGGTGGGCCAGGCTGATAGTCTTCGACATGCAGATAGGCATCCAGATCAAGTGATTCCACCTCGCGGTGCTGCAGCCGCTCGCGTAAGGCAGCGATTTCCTTTTCGAGCTGCACCTCCCGCTCGGAAGCCGGCAGCATGGCCAGGCGCTTTGTGACCTCGCCCACCTGGGCCAGGATCGGCTGAAGATCGCCGACTACAACTTCAAACCAATCGATGCGGTCAGCCAGCCGTTGGTAAATCTGGTCCTCGATGGTTTCCTGGTAGAAGTAGTTCGAAATCCAGACGACAGGGTGCACCTGCCCGATACGGTCGATACGGCCGATACGCTGCTCCACACGCATGGGATTCCACGGCATGTCGTAGTTGATCAGCACGCCGCAGGTCTGGAGGTTCAAGCCCTCGCTGGCCGACTCGGTGCCGATCAGGATTGCGGATCTTGCCGGCTCGAAAGTCGGCTTTGACCGCCTCCTTGGTGGTCTGCACCCAAGCGATCCCATTCCACACTTCGCCGCCGCGACCTGAGTAGCACGCCACCTGGCTACCGTAAACGTGGCGGAGCTGCTCGCGCAGGTAGTCCATGGTGTCGGTGTATTGCGTGAAGATCAGCACCGTCTGGCGTTGTTTGAAGACCTGGTTCAGCTCAGACTTCAGCACTTCCAGCTTGGAATCAGAGACGCTGAGCTGCTTGAGCTCTTGGATGAAATCCTGTACGTAGGCTAGTTCGGCCGCAAAGCGCTTGACCTGAGAAGCTGAGGCTCCGTTAGTCCCGTCGCCTTCCTCCTCAAAGATGTCCAATTCCAATTCATCCTGCTCGGTGTCTTCGTCGGTGAGCAGCGTCTCGACGCCTGCGATGCCGTTCAGGAACTTCAGGCGGCGTTCCAGGCTGCACCGGACCGCCCAGAAGCTGCTGGTGAGCCGCCGCCGGTAGACGGTCATCACGAAGCCCAGCCCGCGGCGCTCGTTTTCGTACTTCTGGTAGAATTGGGTGATGTACTCCTCGATGCGGTTGTAGAGCGATTCTTCGTCGGCGCGCATGGGCACCCGTACGATCTCCGGCCGGCGGGTCGGTACAGACTCCTTCAGGATGCCCTTCTCGCGGTACTTGCGCAGCAGGTCGCGGGTGTTGCGGTAGATCGCCCGGTTGAGGGGCGTGTGCCGCCGCGCCATTTCGATCACGTGCGGCCGGGCTTTCGGCCCAAGCTGCTTCAGGAGCACGCCGCGTTCGCCGTGCCTTTTCGGTAGCTCCTCCAGGGTCGCCCACTTCACCGGGCCGATGTCGGCCGCGACCTGTTCGCGGAACACCGGGTCCAGCTCGCCGCCGGCCTCCAGGTAGTCGCCCACCATGTCGAAGACGAAGTCCCAATCGGCCTGGCCGAACGGCTTGCGCATCTCACTGAAGAAACGCAGATAAGCGCCCTCGTTCGCGCCCCAGCGGCCACCGATGCCCAGCACCGTGAGCAGATCCCACACCTCCAGCGGGTTGATCTGCATCGGCGTGGCGGTGAGCAGCAGCAGGCCGGCGTATTTGTCGCGTTCCTTCAGGTCGTTGAGTAGGCTCAGAAGCCGGTTGGGGCGGTACGTCGGCTGAAGGAAGTCCTTGCGCCGGGCGTGGTGCGCCTCATCTGCCACCAACAAATCCCACGGGCGAGCAGCTAACACCTCTTTGCGCCGGTCGCCGCGCTTGGCGAGCTGGCTGCTGGCGAGCAGCGCATCGCAGGCGTCCCAGAGGTTCGCACCGTTGGGCAGCGGGAGCGGCTGGTCGTGGATATCGAGGAGCTTGCCGTCCTCGTAACGCGGGATCTCCAGGGCGAACTTCTCGTAGAGTTCCTCCTGCCACTGGTTGAGGACCGACTTGGGGGCCAGGATCAGGCAGCGCTTGACCCGGCCGGAGATGAGCAGTTGGCGGATCACCAGGCCGGCCTCGATGGTCTTCCCCAGGCCGACCTCGTCGCACAGCAGCGCGCGGCCGGGGAAATCGGCCAGGAGCTCGTTGGCGACCCGTGTCTGATGCGGCCAGGGCGTGATCGCGGCGGTCGCGGCGCCCAGCCCGGTTGCGCCTGGCAGGTAGGGCGCGTCGCGCACGAACTGGAACAGGATGAGTTCGTGAGTTGCGAGTTGCGGGTTATGGGTTAGTGGTGGGGATAGCTCGGCGATATGTGTTACAGCCGGTATGAGGTCAAGGGGATCGCGTTCCGGCGCGTGGGGCGGACGGAACACCAGCAGCCGGTCGCGCACGGCGTGCGGGATATCGAGGGCGATCCAGTCGGGCTCCTTGCTCTGCCAGAGTTGTTCGAAATTGGCGGCGACCTGCGCCAGGTAGGCCTGCGTCGCATCCCAGGAGAAGTAGACGGAGAAGGTTTCGTAATTCTTGCGCCAGGCGGTCTCCGACTCGTTGACGCTGCCTGAGAAGGCGATGCGGTCCCCCTGCGCGTCGGTGAAGATGCCGGATTTGGGGTGATAGTAGTCCTGGGCCTGGTTCGCCGGGATCGGCGCGCCGCGGGCATCACGCGGCAGCACCACCCGGATTTCGAGCGTGCCCTCCGCGACCATCCAGGCCATCACTTCCAACCGTTGGCGCAACAGCGCATCCTGGGGATCCGGGAAGCGCTCCAGCAGCCGCGTTGTGACGCGCTCCTGCAGGTCATGGCCCTTGCGGATGGCCTCGACGTCCCCTTCATCCAGGGATGCGCCGACCAGCAGGCGCATCTGGCCGCCGTTCTGGATCAGCCGCGCGACGCCGGTCGCCGCGACCGCCAGCGCGCTGGAGCTGAAGAATCCCGCACTACGATCATACCGTACGCTGGCCGAGAGCGCGGGGATGTAGAAGTTGGCCAGCGGGTCGTCGGCCGGGCCGTAGTAGATGCGGAAGGGATGGTCACGAAGCCCGATCAGCATCAACCCCGCTTGTCTCTTCATAGGATGAGGGTTTCCCGTGCATTCGGAGGAACGCTTTCACCCTTCGTATGATTGCTGCGTAACGCTCCTGCTCCTCAATGCTGTCACCAGGCGGCGGCAGGTTGTCGTCCAGCCATTGACTGAGCGCGGCTAACTCGACTTCCTCCAGTGGAGTCAACTTGCCACTGGCAGCCCGCGCAGACAGCTCGGCATGGCGATACATCTTGGTATCGCATTCTGGTGTTTGCAGGTCTGACGAGTTGGTCATGACTCTGCCCCTTCAACCCAATCAGTCTCCGCACCGGACGCCTCAATCTCGCTCACCCCGAGCGCCATCTGCGCGTACTCCGGCATCCCCGCTTCTTCCTCCGCCGGCGGGACCAGCTCATCGAAGAACGCCAGCCGCAGGTTCTCCAACGCCTCTGCCTCGGGCCGGACGAACTTTCCCTTGATCCGCGCCCGCGGCACCGCGTTGAGCAGCGCCTGCAGCAGCGCGCGGAACGTGCCGTCGGTCTTGAGCCCGGTCTTGCGCAGGAGCACGTCGCACGCGCCCGCGCCGTCCTCCGCGTAGACCATCATGGCGGTGTGCGCCGCGTCAACCCAGCTCTCGAAGAGCATGACCTCGTCATCCACCATCCCCTTCTTGCGGCGCTGGACCGGGGTCTGCAGCACGATGAACTCGCCCTTCTTGGCGGCCAACCGCTTGCCGGCCATGATCGTCTTATCCAGATCCACGCCCAGGGCGATGGCGAGCTTGCGCGCCTCGTCGTAAGGGAACTGCTCCGCTGCGAACGCATCCCAGGCCATCAGGTACCAGTCGGTGACGGGGTCGAACTGGACAACGGTTGCGGGTGGGCGGGTTTCGGGTGGGCGAGTTTCGGGTTGAGAACTCGTAACCCGTAACCCGGAACTCGTAACTCGTAACAGCCCTTCTTTGCGCAGGCGGACGACCTCCTCGCGCGCCAGGTCGAGCGCAGTTTCGGGGCGGAGGGTGCGGGGCTGGCCGGTCTTGGGATCCACCTCGCTGGTGAGCACCGGCCACTGCTCCGAGATGATGCTGAGCGTTGGGCCGAACACGCTGATGTACAGGTCCACCCCGCGGATGCCCTGCGCCGCGAACTCGGCAGCCTTGCGCCGCGCAGTCTCGCGGACGCGCGGTTGCAGATCGTCCCACCAGACCTCTGTTCCTGGTTGCGGGTTACGGGTTTCGGGTTGAAAACCCGCAACTCGCAACTCGGAACCCGTAACTCGTTTCCTGCACACCAACAGAATCGTGGACGCGGCCGCATTCTTCTGCGCTTGATGCAGGCTGTGTTCGCTCTCGGTGTGAACGGGCCACGAGGCTTTGACGGTGAACCCCGCGCCGATGAGGGCCGAGGCCAGGGTATCCCACGCGGCCACCTGCTTGTGGGTGAACATCACGGTGAGGCAGCCGTCGTCAGCCAGGACGCGGTGCATCTCGCGGAACGCGGCGGCCATCTTGCGCTCGTAGTCGGCCCTGGCGAGATCCTGCTTCCTGCTGCCCAACGCCGCGAAGCGAGCCGGGTTGGCGACCGCCTCGTCGTCCTTGTTGGTCAACTCGTCGCGGAAGAATTCGGGGAACAGGTGGCCGGCGCTGCGCTTGAGCCAAACGTAGAAGAAATCGGAGAGCTCGGCGTACTGGACGTTGTCGTAGTAGGGTGGGTCTACGGTGATGTTGTGGATGCTTTCGTCTCGAACCGACCACAGATTCGTAGCTGATCCTTGGACGATGGAAAGCCTTTCCAACGGACGCGCTGCCTTGCCAGTCGCTAGAGTCAGTTGCGCTGGAGCGGCCAGTTCTGCCAACCCGCGATAGGCATCCACGACCTGATCAGTCGCCCAAGGAAGTAGATTTCCAGCAGCGTCGAACTCCCCGTAGGTCCACTTAAAGCTGAAGTCATGCCGGTCGAAAACACTACGCATGACACTCCGCGGGGCGTGCCAACTTGCGAGAAGCGAACTGTAGTTGGGACATTTATCCAACGCCATCGCCAGGTAGGTCGCCACAGCATCTGCACGCTGAGATGGGGTTGCGTGACGAATCTCGGCTTCCAACGTGCGCAGTGTTTCAGCGAACGTTCCCATCGCCAACAGTTGTCTCGGCGAGAAGAAATCGGCCCAGGTCGGCATCCCGTAGGTTAACGGGCGATCGTCATTGCCGCCGGGGAACGGCTCGGTCGGGATGATGCCCTTTGCGATCCACCCCGGTTTCTTCTCGGCCAGCGCCATCTCCGCGCGCCGCGCCGCCTCCAAATCCTCCGCACCCGGAACCCGGAACTCGACCCCCCCCGCCCGCTTCGTCGCCACCGCGTACAACATCTGTCCCATACGGCCGGCCTGCGCCTCGGCTTTGATGTAGTCGCCGGAAATCGTCTCGCCCGTCCACGGGGAGCGCCCCACCCCGCGGCTGATGGTGCCTTCGTCGGGCCTGGCGGCCCTTGCTTTGGCGCCGGTCACGATTTCAAAGCGCGGCTCGGCCATCCCCTCTTCGGCAATCAGCCGGACCGCAATTGGGTCATCGCCAGACCTCAGCCACCAGTTCGGGCTGAGCGGCACGGGCTTGCCGGTGGTCGGGCACGCCACGGTGCGCGCCCACAGGTAGGCGAAGATGCTCTCGCCGGGCTGCTTGGGAAAGTAGGGCGCCAGCCGTTCCTTGACGCGGCCAGCCCAGATGTCGCCCCATTTGCGGATTTCGTCAGCCAGTTCCGGGCCGAAACGCGCCGGGTAGTCGAGCGTCGCCTTCAGGATCACCGCGGCCACCGGGTTCAGGTCGTTGGCAATCGTCGTGAAGCCGTAGCGCAGCGCCTCGAAGGGGATCGAGCCGCCGCCCGCGAACGGGTCGAGCACGCTCAGGTCGCGCGTGCCCCAAGTGTATTCCAGCAGGTCGCCCATGACCGTCAGGTCTTCAGCGGAGGGGTTGACGGTGAATGCCCGTGGGTATCCGTACGGCCCACCCTTGAGCGTCACATCACGGGATCTTGCCCATTCCAAGAGCTTCCTGGAAGCTACCGGATCACCGCGGATGCCGATTAGCTGGACAAACCACTGGTGGTAGGTCTCTTCGTTGGGGAACTTGTCACGCAGGGCCGCAGGCCACTCGGACGACCACGCCGGCAGCACGCCCGACAGGATCGCCGCGCGACTCGTGATCAGCGGCCGTCGCGCCCACCAGACGTGCAACCGAACAGGCGCCGGAAAAGGCGTGCCATAACCATGCTCGCGCTGGCTCTCCGCGCCGACCGCCGCGATGGGGAGCCAGGATTCGATGAGGAGGGGGGGATGGTTGCTCATAGTTGCGGGTTGCGTTCACGGTTGGCTGTGACGGCGTTTGACTTCCAGAAAATGAGCCTGGAACTCTCTGGGATCAATATCTGTTTTGGCCGCACGCGGGAGAATGGCGTGAAAGTCTTGCTCAAGCGTAGCGAATTCGATGACGCCGGTGAGGAGCAGAAAGAGCACATCCTCCAGGTCGGACTCAAAACCGCGCGCGATCTTGCTCAGCGCGATACTGTACGGGTCGAAAAGATAGACCTCCAACAGGCCAAACCGCCCCACAAACCGATGCCGTTCGTGAGCGAGCGGCGGCAGCGGAACAAATTCCGCCAGGGGAACCTCTTCCAGGTCGAGGTGGAATTCATCTGCGAGCTGGGCCAATGCTGCGCCGAAGAGCGGCGCCATCTCCGGCGCCATCTCGGCTGTATAATCTACGTCGAGGGTTTCGCGCGGGCTGCCCAACAGGCGCAGTGCGCTGCCACCCAGCAGGTAGAGCCGGGTCTCTCGATCGCAGCGCTCGCCCAGCCGAGCCAGGAAGGTCATCAACGTGTCAGGGGTGACTGGTTCCATCTGTGCTCCAAACTCCAACGCCGCACGAGCTTGCGCGCAACGTTCTCGTAAGTGCCGGCCCAGTTGATCGCGGATCGGGTGTACGCACGATGAACAACGGCCAGTCTCTCGAGGCGTTCACGCGGTGTGCCTGACCCAGGGAGTCCCAGCTCTTGCGAGAACAGGTCTGGCAGCCATTGCCACCGATCTGCGATGTACGGACGCAGCGCGTCGCCGTACTGCTGTTGGAGCAGGACGGCTGCGCTGTAGAAGAAGCGCAAGGCCGACTGTTCGTGCGCTGACAATTGTGCCAGGGCCGCGGGAATCGCCTGCGCATAAGCCGGATGCGCCAGCAGGACCGCAATCACCGCCTCGCGCACGCGCGCGCTGGGCTGGCGCATCAGATCGGCCAACAGCTCAACAGGTGGGCGCATCTGTGTGCCCGCATCACTACCCTGACGTGAGAGATAGCGGATGTCCAACTGCTCCAGTTCGGCCACAATCATATCTTCGGCTGGCAGCGGGTCGTCAGCAGGCATAACATCGGTCAGGATTGATCTCTCGCTTGACATCGTCGCGCTTCCCTCGATCCAATTTGCGTCGCCTTCAGTATAGCCCGAAACGTCCTGAGGTGCAACGGACTGTTGTACCTTACCAACTCTGGCTCTCCTTAACTGCGCCACCGGAAGCCGTCATCGCAGTGGGCCTCGTGGTCGGGATCAGCATGAAGGACCTTTCGGCGGCGATCAATTTCGATGGTGTGCTTCGGGTCTCTGATCTGGTGGCGACAGGTCTGACAGATTTTCAGGTTGTCAGTCCCAATCATTCCGGGCGTGCCGCAGTTGGGACATCGGTCGCCTCGGCGAAAAGTACTGTCGTGCTGTGGGCCGCTGCCGCATTGCTGGCATAGATAGAAGCCATCAACCCGCTCTTTGGCCTCGCGACTGTCAATGATGTTGCCGCAAGCCCAGCAGTGGCTGAGATAAACGTCATGATCATGGTCTGCGCCGCGTAGACAACTTACAACGGTAGAATTATAGGCGGCCAGGTTCAGCGCATACGCATAGTTGGGCGTCATGATCGCAGCGCAACGCGAGCATTTCAGTCGCTCTCGAATTTCGTTGAGGCGATTGACCCAACCGGAAAGCCTTAAGACGTAAACGGCTGCTAACGGAAGCGGTTCGTGAGAGCTGCGGATTCCTGGCAAATCTGGTTCCACGCCCGCAACTGCGAGAAGCTCAAGGAGTGACCAATCCTGCCACGGCAGCTTCGGCAGGGCGTGCAGCCTCGCGCCGCGGGCTTGCGGACGCTCTTGTGTCATCTCCGCAGGTTCTTGCACCTCAAACGTTTCATGTGCATCCACCGATCGTGGCGTGCAGGGCAAGTTGAGCCGCGGGCAGTATGCCAGCGAAACCTGGACTGCGCCGTGCCTCTCCTCATCACGGAAGGGCCAGGCCCGCGCCTCACAATAGGTAACGACTTGCGCCGGGCAGCGCGGCAGCAACGGAAACAGATCGAGTGACTCAGTCGAAGTCAAAGCTCGCTCAGCAACAAAGCCCTGAAGCAGCGTGTGCGCCCTAGTGAAGGCTTCCTCTCGCTGCGCTGAAGAAGAGTCAGCACCTCCGTAAGATCATCAGAGGCATCTGAGTGAAGAACAGGTTCTCTCGCCATTGCTTCGGTCACTCTACTGCCAACAATGTGCGTAGGGCTCGCTGCGCCCGTTCGGCCGCCGCACCGCTGGTGCACTTGCTGTACCAATAATACGCCTCTTCGCTCGTCATCGCGCGGATACCCTGGGCGATCACCTCGATGCGCTCCACCTTTGTGATCGGCCGGACCACCAGGAAGAGCAGACCGAGGCGTACGCCACTTTCTTCAGCCAGGGCGAATGGCTCGCGGCGGCCCAGACTTAACTCGGTCGGCCGATAGTCGTTGGCCCGCAGAGCTTCCATCACATGATCGGCCACCGCGCGCAACGTCGCGCCGCCCAATTCGGCGATTTTGTGCGTGGGCGGCGGCTCAGGCTCGTAGAGGCCTCTCTGCTCGGCGGGCGGCTCCACGGCGCGCTGGTAGAGCGCCAGCCGGTAGGCAGGTTCGCCGGGCGCGGACGAGGTGATGGGCAGCACCCGCAGATCGAAGTTGCGCGTTGACGAGTTGCGGGTTACGGGTTGGCGGGTTGACAGGTTGCGAGTTTCGGGTTGGCGGGTTGACAGGTTGCGAGTTTCGGGTTGGGGGGTGACGGGTTCGGAACCCGCAACCCGCAACTCAGAACCCGCAACCCGCAACTCAGCACCCGCAACCCGCAACTCAGCACCCGCAACCCGCAACTCGAACAACCCCATCCGCCCGCGCACCGGCAGGGGTTCAGGCAGCAGCCGCGGGTTTGCCAGCCGCCAGCCGTACAACGGCCCGCCGCCCCACGGTTCGTCGGCCAGGTGCTCGCCGCGGCGCGCCTCATAGGATGCTGCGTCCAGCTCGCTGATCTCGACCAAGTCAACGACGCCGATGGCCGCGCCGGCCGTCACCTGATCCGGGTCCAGGCCATGGGCCAGGCAAGCCTCCCGTTCCACGGTCTGGCTGGCATGGATCGCCAGCGGCCCGCGGTGCTTGACCGTCCACGTGCGCAGTTCCAACGTCTTCCGGCCCTGGATGATCAGATCGGCCCAGGGTTGGCGGATGGAAAGGGTTTTCATGTTACCGGTGACGAGTTGCGAGTTACGGGTTTCGGGTTTGTCGGTTGGCGCTTGTTGCCCTGGATGGGTGTTGATCGCAGATAGACCATGAAGCCTCCGATGAGATAGGCGGTTTCCTTGCATAAGGTATATCCGCGCTCGAATTCCGCCTGGCTGATATACCCCTGATCGAGGGCAATATAGAGTTGGGATTGCACTTCTCCGGTTGAAGCCTTGGCGATCGAAAGGAACTGTAGAAATTCCGCACGACCATCGCGTTCAAACCCTTCGGCGATATTCGACATAGCGGACACCGCAGCCCGCCGGATCTGATCCTTCAGCCCGAAGTCCCTCGCAAACCGCTCCTGCTGTGTGATCTGATAAACAAACCCCGTCAACTCCCGCGCCTTCTGCCACCCCTCAATCTCCTCAAACCTCTTAATCGTCGCCATACCCTCCTCCCTTCAACCCGCAACTCGCAACCCGCAACCCTAAACCGGCATCGCCTCAATACTGATCTTGCCCAGCTCCAGCGTCGCCAGCACATCGCGCATCGTGGTGAATTGCGCCCCACCTACTTCGAGCCCATCCTCGAATTCACCTGCCACGCGCATGGTCGCTTTCAGCTCATCCGCTTCATTGCAGAAGGCTTCAGCCAAGGATTTGATTCGCTTGTAGCGGTCCCAGCCGCCGCGGAATTCCAGCTTGAAAGTCTCAGCGCCGGTACCCTGACCAAATGCGGCGATGATGTTCTGCTCGACCGCATAGCGGCCCTTGCCGAACTGCGGGATCGCCAGCCCCAACCCGCGCACGTCCGCGGCCGCCTGCTTGCCCAGGCCATCCGCCTTGATGCTCAGTCGGCGGAGGTGGGTGATTCTGTGCTCGGCGCACAGGTCGGCGATCTGGCCGAACGCCTGGCTCACCGCCCCCTGACCCTGGAGCCTGGCCGGCTTTTGCTGCGCCGGGCCGCCTCCGACGGCAACACCGCAGATGCACTGGTCTTCCGGCTTTCCGCACACCGGGCAGATCGTCGCACCTTCGTCTTTCGTCTTTGGTCCTTCGTCCGGTGGCTTCCACTTGCCCTTGATCCGGACGTTGAGGCGCGCCGCTTCCTCCGGCGTATACAGCAGCGCCTCCTCGCTGATCTGCCAGGCGGGCGGCGGCGACTCGTGGTCGTAACCGAATTCCTCTGTCGAGTCGTAGTAGACCCAGACTCTCATCTCCGCGCCGTTCTTGATCGTCTTCTTGAGCTGCCCGACATCCAGCAACATGCGCAGCGCGATCTTGCGGGCAAACGCCCGCCGCAACTCTTCGGTGGACATGCTGACCTGGTTGTGATCCCACGCCTTGGCTTTGACATACATGGCGGAGAGCATATCGTCGTCCGCGGTCAGCACCTTCTTGAGGGCGCGCAGCACGCGCAGGACGACGTTGGCCTGGTCCTTCTCGACCTCGCCCTGCTCTTGTGCGGGCAGCGTCTCGCGACGGAGGAACGCATGCGCCTTCGGCGCGTCTGGGGCGGGGTAGTACAGGTAGCGATACGCCTTGGTGATGGCAATCCGCACGTCCAACTCGGCGCCATCTTTTGCCTTGCGGAGCTTGTCTTGCTGCTCCTTGTTGAACTCGGCCATCCGCCCAGCGTCACCGACGATCCGGCCGATCGCCAGGTAGCGGCGGGCCACCTCCACCATGTTCTCCACCTGGTCGGCGTCCGCGGCGAGGAAGATCACGTTGTTCTGGTAGGAGCGGAACGATTCCAGTGTGCCGGTGTATTCGTAGATCTTGCGCACCAGGTCGGGTGGCGCGGGATCGTCGGCTTGGACCTTCACGGCGTCGAAGTGCATGATCGCGAGCTTGGGCAGGCCGGCGTCATCGTCCACGTCGGCCGCTTCCACCGGGAAGTAGACGGGTTGGAAATAGCCCTTCTTCCAGATTAGCCGGATGCGCCCCTCGATCTCGGCCTTGGCCTTGCTCGGCCCCACCTGCACCGTCTCATCGGCAATGATCTTGTTGATCGAAGGCTCGGTTTTGAAGCGGTAGCGGTGGCCGTCGTACTCCAGGAACCAGGCCTTGTCAGCCAGGCGTTCGAGCGCCTTTTTAACCACGGCCGGCTCGTCGCCGCCCCCTTCACCATCGGGATGCACCGTCGCCAGGAGCAGGTCGGCCAGGTCCACGCCCGAGGCGATGCCCTGAGTCAGACTGTGCAAGAAGATCGTTGTAGCCAGGCGTCCCGCGTAGGCCGGCTTCTGGGCTGCTACCAGTGGTTGATCCAATTCCTGCGCATGTGACGAGGTGCCGATGAGCGGGCTGGCGATATCCGCCTCGATCACCTGGCGAAATTTGGGCCGATCCAGCCGCGAGGTCAGGTCTTCGGCGATCTGCGGTTGAGCCAGGTCAAGGTGGTATGGGTGGATCAGCCAGGCGTCATCAGGGCGCTCATGCCACAGACTGCGGATCGTCCATGCCAGCAGGCGCAGCGCGCCGCGAGTCTGATTGAAGTTCGGGATCGTGGCTGTCTTGCGGTTGAGGACCATCACCAACTCAGGATGAAATGGATAGGCCGCGGCCATTTCACCAACATACCCGGCTCTCAGGCACCTTTGTGGCAGATCGGCGCCTTTGGCAGCCTGCGCCGCGTAGTAGGTCATGTAGGCGCCGTATGTCTCCTTTGCTGCCTCACAATCTACTTCCCGGAAAAGACGGTGAGTGACGATTGCGTAGATCTCCCCCTCAGCCGTCGGCGTGAGCACGCGTTCCTGTCTGGCGGAGATTTGGAGAGTCTCGGCCAGTTTCTTGCGCAGCAGTTCCGTTTCCGCTGCGAACGCGTCTGATTCGCCCGCCAGGGTCAGTACTACCAGGCAGCGCCGCTTGCTCGCCGCGAACTCCAAGAGCGACATCAGGAATGCCACGGTCTGGTCGGCCAGGCTGGACTTGCCCGTCGCCGTCGGCACAGCCATCGCCGCACGGAGGTGGCGGGCGATCTCATCAATCATGATCAGCGCGGGCCGGTCACCGATCAGGCTCTCAAACAGGTCCGTACCGACCGCAGCCCTGAGCCTCTCGCTCTCGGCCACCTGCGCATACGCGGCCGGCCCACCAAGCTGGTAGGCCAACTCGCCCCACAACGTCAGCGTTTTGATGCCGGACGTGCCAGGCACTTCCGAAGTGCCTGGCACGTGGGGATGAAAAATGCCCACGGTCGGATCGAGATCGGAACCGACCACGCCTGCTATTTTGATGTCACCTGGGACTGGTAGCCGGACATCGCTGCCAAGCACGTTGGCGACCGCGCCGGCTGGGGCTTTCCCGCTCGCAACATGATAGAGTGCAATCAGGTTGTGCGTCTTGCCGCCGCCGAAGGCCGTCTCCAGGCGGATGACGGCGTTTTTCCCAGTCGCGTCGCCGCTCAGACGGCCCAGTGCATCCTTCAGAAGGGTTTTCAAACCGGCAGTTGGATAGGTGTTTTCGAAGAAAGTCGCTGGATCACCATAGACCGGGTCAGCCTTGTGATCCATGACGTCGCGGAGCCTGGCGGCGAAGATGTCCTCCCTCAGTTCACCACGGAGGACCTCATCCCGGGGTTGGCATGTCTCAAATATAGTCTTCAAAGCAGCCTCCAATTGGAGCGCAAACACGTGAAGATAGATCTGTGAGACGGTTTAAGGGTGGCAAATACACGGACGAGCCGCCCTGGCTTGCAGATCTGCCCGTTTGGTCTCTGGTGGCCTAGCAGGGCGCACCACTCGTAGCTGAGGCCTCAACCGCAAAAACCAGAAGGTCAACCCTGTTTTCTGGCACCCAATTTTACCATAATCTCGTTGTCAGAGAAAACCGACGCTGGAGACCGTCACGAGTTTGGGACATGCTCTTGCGGGATAGGCCAGACGATGCTCAGACCGGCACAGATGGTGGTCATGGGCAAGCGGCTGACATCATACCCGGTCAACTGCAGCGGACACTTGCCCCG
>Ga0194126_10005278_pt1 | contig 19087 bp, 20 predicted proteins | sample TA2KigC150mmetaG_FD_148641 | JGI IMG/M metagenome (GOLD analysis project Ga0194126, IMG submission 148641) | Freshwater microbial communities from Lake Tanganyika, Tanzania - TA2015035 Kigoma Deep Cast 150m | ecosystem: Environmental > Aquatic > Freshwater > Lake | place: Tanzania: Lake... | reverse complement strand
GAACTCTGACGAGTGGATTATTCTGTCTCTATCAATTTGAAATGGGGAGCGATAGTCGTCAGTTCGTGGACTTTGTTTTAATCTTTCTAGATCAAATTGAGTATAAAATTTGTTTTTAATCAAGCCAACACTGAATTCATTAAATATTAGTATTAATTTATAAAATTGTTGGCAATTTAATTAAGTGAAAGGAAAATTTATAAAAGAATAATTACTGCTTAATTAGTTTAACGAACTCAGCGCAAAGGTCTTATTATCTCCGAAAACAATTTGAACTATAGGAATAATTTGTTACTTTGAAAATTGAGAGTATTACTTAAATTAATAGAAGGAGGCATATGGCTCACAACAAAAAACTTAACAACTGGGTAAATAATATGGCGGCGATTTGTAAGCCCGAAAAGATTCATTGGTGCAATGGAACTGATGATGAGTTCAACACAATGATTCAACTACTTACTGAGAGCGGTACTTGTATAAAGTTGAACGAAGAAAAAAAACCAAACAGTTATTATTTCAGATCTGACCCCAAAGATGTAGCACGTGTTGAAGACAGAACATTTATTTGCTCTGAAAAAGAAATTGATGCTGGTCCGACAAACAATTGGATGGACCCAAAAGAAATGAAAGATAAGCTGTTGAATTTATTTGAAGGAACAATGCGCGGAAGAACTATGTATGTAATTCCTTTTTCGATGGGTCCGATTGAATCAAAAATTTCTTTGACCGGAGTTCAAATTACAGATTCTCCTTATGTGGTTATTAATATGAAAATAATGACACGCATGGGAAGTGAAGTAATGGAAAAAATTGGAGATGATTTTGTTCCTTGCATTCATTCAGTTGGCTATCCGCTTGAAAACGGAAAAAAAGACATTCCATGGCCATGCAACGAAACTAAGTATATTGTGCATTTTCCTGAAGAAAGAGGAATTTGGTCATACGGAAGCGGATATGGCGGCAATGCATTGCTTGGTAAAAAATGTTTTGCGCTTAGAATTGCTTCAACAATGGCCAGGGACGAAGGATGGCTCGCAGAACATATGTTAATTGTTGGAATAACTTCACCAGAAGGAAAGAAACATTATTTTGCAGCCGCATTTCCGAGTGCATGCGGTAAAACAAATCTTGCAATGTTGAAACCAACGTTGCCTGGCTGGAAAGTTGAGACGGTTGGCGATGATATTGCTTGGATGAGATTCGGGGACGACGGAAGACTCTACGCAATAAATCCAGAAAACGGTTTCTTCGGTGTTGCACCCGGAACTTCTATGGATTCAAATCCTAATGCATTATTAACACTTAATAAGAATTCTTTATTTACAAATACTGCATTAACAGACGATAAAGATGTTTGGTGGGAAGGTCTATCATCTCAAAAGCCGGAACATTTAGTTGACTGGAAGGGAAATGATTGGAATCCGGATATGCCGCAACCAGCCGCACATCCAAATTCAAGATTCACAGCGCATGCAAGTCAGTGCCCCGCGATGGATCCAAATTGGGAAAATCCAAAAGGAGTTCCCATCAGCGCTATTATTTTTGGAGGAAGAAGAGCGTCTTTTATTCCTTTAGTGTATGAAGCATTTAGTTGGCAGCACGGCACCTTTGTCGGCGCAACTGTATCAAGCGAAACAACTGCAGCCGCAGCGCATCAAATTGGCCAACTACGAAACGATCCATTTGCAATGCTTCCTTTCTGCGGCTATAATATGGGAGATTATTTTAAGCATTGGTTAAGAATTGGCCAGTCCTCTGCGTCAGATAAACTGCCTAAAATTTTTAATGTCAATTGGTTTAGAAAAGATTCTGATGGAAAATTTATTTGGCCAGGTTATGGTGATAATATAAGAGTTCTAAAATGGATCTTCGAAAGAGTTGAAGGGAACGGCAAAGCAGTTCGTTCTCCATTTGGGAATATTCCAACCGAGGATGCAATTGACTCGAATGGGCTTAATTTATCTGCAGATATAATGAAAGAAATTTTCGCAGTCGATAAGGAGACTGGGCTTAATGAATCAGAGAGAATTCGAGATTATTTTACAATCTTTGGAGAACGTCTTCCAAAAGAGATGAACGAAGAACTTGATGAATTCAAAGAGAGATTCGCAAAACTCTAACGAAATTAAATCGAATCTTGAAAAGGCTGTCAAAGATGACAGCCTTTTTATTTAACAAAACTTGTTTTTCGTTACTGTGATTCGGATTTTTGCATCATTATAAACGGATAGTTTAAAAATCTATTGGCCCATAATCACACACATACTTCCGATTTTGAAACTGCAAAAGGGCGACTCCTCTTTACTATAATATTGAATTTTGTTATTACAATTGCAGAAATAATTGGTGGAATAATCTCGGGCAGTCTAGCTCTCATTTCAGACGCACTTCACAATTTTAGCGATGCCATTTCTGTTATTATCAGCTATATAGCCTTAAAGCTGAAATCGAAAAAGAATTCACTTAAACACACATTTGGATTAAAGCGCGCAGAAATTCTTGCAGCCGTAATTAATGCTTCGGTCCTAATTGTAATATGTGTTTACTTGTTCTATGAAGCAGTTTTAAGATTTATGGAACCTCAAGAGATTAATGCAAGTGTTATGAGTATTGTAGCTTTTATAGGATTGATTGCAAATTTGTTGGCGGTTGTATTGCTTAAAAAATTTTCGAGGGATAGCTTGAACATCCGCTCTGCATACTTACATTTACTGGGAGATACCTATTCATCTGTTGCGGTGATTATTGGCGGAATAACCATAGCAATTTGGCATATTAACTGGATTGACCCCTTTCTTACAATATTAATAGGACTTTATATTATTAAAGAGAGTTATGATATACTTGGGGAAGCAATTCATGTCCTAATGGAAGGAGCGCCGCTAAACATATCGATTGAAGAAATTGAAAATGATGTGGTAATTATTGATGGAGTAGAAGACATTCACCACATTCATTTATGGATGGTTGGTGATAATGATATTCATTTGGAAGCGCACGTAAACATAAACGATATGAAAATAAGCGAAAGCGATTTGCTAAGAAAAAAGATAGAAGAACTGCTCAAAGAAAAATTTAATATTACTCACACCACACTTCAATTCGAATGCAATCAATGTTTAGATTCTGGCTTGATTCATCAGCATTAATGATTTTTCACGTTAATGTTTTTGTTTGTCACCAAGGGCTTTAAATGCAACAGCATACATTTGAATCTGTTTCATCATAGCGCCGAGCCCATTCTTTCTGGTTGGCGATAAATGGCTGTCAATTCCAATTTTTCTAAAATAATCTGGGGGATTGGAAAGAATTTCATCCGGTGTATGACCGGAATAAACTTTAATTAGCAGCGCAACTAGTCCTTTTACAATAGAGGCATCGCTGTCTGCTTCCAAAATTATTTTTCCGTCTTCTAAACGTGCATTAATCCAAACTTGGGATTGGCAGCCGGCAAGTTTATTTTTTTCTGTTTTGAATGAATCGCTTAATTCGGGAAGACCTTTTCCGTATTCAATAATTTTTTTATATCGGTCTTCCCAATCGGCATATTGTTCAAATTCTTTTATAATTTCTTCTTGTGCTTGTCTAATTGTCATCAGTCTTTCTTGAACAATTTAGAATAAAGTGTAAACAATTCCTATTTGTAATGTTTGCTTAGTCTGTATTTTAACAGACTGAGCTTTTTCATAAATAATAAGGTAAGTGAAATTTACATTTAACCAGTTGTTAACTTTTGCCGTTATTACATTATCAAAACGAACATCCCACACATCGAGACTTTCGAATCTAGAAAAGAGACGGAGCTTACTTTCATAAAGCATGTTTTCTGCAAGTAGAAATTTTGCATCAGTAACGGATTCAATACCGGTATCGAATTTAAACTTTTCAATTTCAGTCAAAGTTTTTGGATCATCAGAATATTGAGCGAACTTACTTGTTACAACTTCTTGAAACGCCAAACCCAAACGAGTTATTACATTTGAGTATTTGTCATAAGTAAAACCAATTGTTTGTGTAATATATCCCGGATCGAATAGGTCTGATATATTTGGAGAATTTGCCGCTTTATAATCATATCCCTTTGAAACTTGTGTTCTAACTGAATTAGAAAAGAAAGGACTTACCGCCCAGCCAAGATTATATATTGCAACATTTTCAATATAGAGATCATTATCAGTTGTACGGTAATTTGCATCGCCAATTTTTGCTCTTCCGTATTGTGCCTTAATTTGATTTTTGAAAATCCAATTATTTTCTTCTCTGTTTAATTTGAAATCACCCATTAATGACCACGCAATTGAATTTTCGCCTCCCTTAACCCAATTACTAAATGCAATTTGACTAATTCCAACTCCGGTAACCAGAGAGGGAATCCATTTGTTTTTAAGTGAGTCTGGAGTTTGTCCTAATGATTGAATTGAAAATAGAATTAAAAATAATACCACAAGTTTTTTCATAAGAGTTCCTTGATTTTAGTTGTAAAAATAATGAATTCGAAGATTCATTACCGCTTTTGATTTTTTCTATACAAATTTTGTATTGTTTGGCAGTCAAGTATTATATTTATCCCTCCATTTACAAAAAACTAAGAAAGTAATATGAAACTACAGAAATTTATTTTACCCGGGTTGGGGCTTGTTGTTGTTTTAATTCTTTATTTCTCTTACTTCAGTCCGAAAGATGAACTTGGGCTCTTTTCAGATTTTGATACCAACAGCAATGCAAACAGAGATATAATTGTAAAAGTTCTTCATGATAAAGGATTTATTAGCGATCAGTCGGGCGGTACAGTTTTTTATGTTGAAGATGGAGCCGGACGCCAGGTTAAAGTTGTCGGGCCTTTATCAATGCCTCCAGGAATGGATATGACAAATAGGGTAACACTCAGAGGTCATCTCCACGATGATTATTTTCATGCCGCTGAAGTAAGATTAAGAAATTAGTTTGTAAAGTTTCGAATTAACTGCACCAATATTTTGGTGATTAGAAATTAATGCCAAATTTTGAGCTTATATCAAATTATACTCCAGCCGGCGATCAACCGAAAGCAATAAACGAATTATTCGAAGGGCTGAAAAATGCACAGAAACATCAAGTGTTGCTGGGAGTTACTGGAAGCGGAAAAACTTATACAATGTCTCATGTAATTCAAAAGTATAATAAACCCACACTGATTATTTCCCACAATAAAACTTTAGCGGCACAACTTTACTCTGAATTCAAAGCATTGTTTCCGAACAACGCGGTGGAATTTTTTATCAGCTACTATGATTACTATCAGCCGGAAGCTTATGTTGTTAAAAGAGATCTATATATTGAGAAAGATTTTTCCGTAAATGAAGAGATAGACCGTCTGCGCCTGAAAGCAACAACATCTTTAATTGAGGGAAGAAATGATGTAATTATAGTTGCAAGCGTTTCTTGTATTTATGGAATTGGCGCACCGGATGAATATGCAAGACAAATTTTATTTCTCAGAAAAGGACAAAATATTGAAAGAAAAAAACTTCTCCGTAATCTGATTGATATCTACTACGTAAGAAACGATGCTGATTTTTCTCGTGGCACTTTTAGAGCAAGAGGCGATGTAGTTGAAGTTATTCCAGCATATCAGTATGAAGAAGCTGTGCGGATTGAATTTTGGGGTGACGAGATCGAAAAAATTTCCATAATTGATTCTTTAACCGGCAACGCCATCAACGAAGTCGACACAGCGCCAATATATCCAGCAAAGTATTTTGTTACAACAAAGGATCAAGTTATTCGAGCGATAAAATCAATTGACGAAGAACTGCGTGAAAGGTTAAAATATTTCTGGTCTCAAGAAAAATATGTTGAAGCACAAAGATTAGAACAGAGAACGAAGTTTGATATCGAGATGATGCGTGAGATTGGATACTGTGCTGGAATTGAAAATTATTCTCGCCATATGGATAACCGACCGCCGGGCTCACGTCCATATTGTCTGTTCGATTACTTCCCAAAAGATTTTTTATTGATTATAGATGAATCGCACGTTACAGCGCCGCAGATCCGCGGAATGTATAATGGCGACCGGTCAAGAAAAGAAACTTTAGTTGAATATGGCTTCAGACTCCCATCTGCGCTTGATAATCGCCCATTAAAATTTGAAGAATTTGAAAAAATGGTAAATCAGGTAATTTATGTCAGCGCAACGCCGGGGAATTATGAATTTGAAAAGAGCCAAGGAACTTATGTTGAGCAAGTAATCAGACCAACTGGTTTAATTGATCCGGAAATCGAAGTACGTCCGATTAAAGGTCAAATTGATGACTTGATTGGAGAGATAAGAAAACGAACTTCACAAAAAGAACGAGTGCTTGTTACTACACTTACAAAAAAAATGGCAGAAGATTTAACAGATTATCTAGATAAAATAAAAATAAAAGTCCGCTACATTCACAGCGATATAGATGCTCTTGAACGTGTTGAAATTATCCGTGACTTACGAATTGGCGATTTTGATGTGCTTGTCGGAGTAAACTTACTGCGCGAAGGATTAGATTTGCCGGAAGTTTCTCTTGTTGCAATTCTTGATGCAGACAAAGAAGGATTTTTAAGAAGCGAAAGATCATTAATGCAGACAGCCGGCAGAACTGCACGGAATGTGAACGGAAAAGTTTTAATGTATGCAGATGTAATTACTTCTTCTATGAGAAAAACCATTGATGAAACCGACAGAAGAAGAAAAATGCAGATGGAATACAACAAAAAACATGGAATTACACCAAAAACAATTTATAAAAGCGTGGAAGAAATTTTGTCTTCTACTTCTATAGCCGATGTTCGAAAGAAAGAATATGAAAAAGAAGAAGCAGCATTTTTAAAAGTTGCTGAACCAGTTATCCGGTTTATGACAAAAGAACAAAGAGAAGAATTATTAGAGCAAATGACAGAAGAAATGCTGGCAGCAGCAAAAGATTTGGAATTTGAGCGTGCAGCTTTTCTGCGAGATGAAATCGAAAAGATGAAGAAATTAATATAAATGAGCATTGAATCAGGCTGATGAAACAACTTAAGCAAAAGGGTGTCTCAAAAATAGGGAAGCGTCATGTTGAGCGAAGCGAAACATCTAATAAAATACTTTATTGTGACCCTTAATCCGTCAGGGGCGGATTAAGGGCAACAAATTAAAACTTTTGAGATACTCTCTTTTTGCTTTGCAAAACTATAAAAGCTTTTCCATAACATTAATCAAGTATTTAGTGCTCGGTCTGTCTGTAGTCGATTGTCCGATGTATTTAAATTTTAACACACCGTTTTTATCTAGTAAATAGACAGCCGGAATATTTTGATCAACTTTTGAACCGCCCCATTCTGTCATAAACAATCCAAGAGATTTTGAAACGGTTCTTGATGAATCAATTAGTATTGGAAATGGAGTTGGTACTTCTCCCTTTTTGAATTCATATTTTTCTGTAAAATAATTTTTAGCAAATTCAGCTCTTCTTAAACTTCTCTCAGTATTGTCTTTCGGATTTTTCATTTCTTCGATTGCAACCATTTGATCCGGCATTGCATCAATCCAAGCTTGTGATTTTTCTTCGCTGTATGGAAAGACGTAAAGTATTTGAAGATTGTATTTCTGAGAAGCTTTTTTGAATAAATCCAGCATTTGAGCATATTGATAATTGCAGATTGAACACCACCTTCCTTCGGCGGCATAACCTCTTGGGAATACAATCAACACATTTTTCCCCTTATAGTCATAAAGAGAGACTGTTTTCCCTTCAAATGATGGCATTGAAAAATCTTTCATTTGTTGATCTAATAAGGCTGGCTGCAATTGTGCGGTAATAGTTGAAAACGAGAGCACAATAAAAACAGTCGAAATATTTTTTATTAATGCACGTTTCATTTTAGATTCCTTTCTAAATAAGTTGATTGTTTACGAAATAAAAAAAATAGAATGCAATAATCCATTTCAAACCGAAATAAATTTCATTCCCGTGGGTATTTTTTAATTACAAGATATTTTAGTTCTGTTTCTCCGACATTTTTTATTCTGAGAATAACATTTGGAGGACAATAAAAACTTGAATAGGCGGTTCCGACCGTTGTTTCTCCATTTAAGAAGAACTCCGCGGTTCCTTCCAGAACAAAAAAGAATTCATCCTCCTGATGGGAATGAGGTTCGTGGGTTGCAGAATTTGGAGCGACAACACTTAATTTAAGCGTTCTGCCGTCAATAAAATCCTTATCAACAAACCAGTATTGATATCCAACAGAAGTTTTAACGATTTTATCAGCATCTAAAATATTCACGCAATTGCTAATGTTATATATTGCCGAATCGTTTTTTGCTTGCGCCCAGGATTCGGAGACATGAACCACCGCAAAAAATATTAATAGTAAAAAAATTTTTTTTGTAATCATGTTTAATTTTTTTCATTTTTTATTTTATAAATTATAAACCAATCTTGGTTTTGATTTCAGCCGGAACGGCATCTTTGTGAACCATTATTGCGATCGTTTTTAATTTTACGTAGGGCAAGCTCATATACCAATAACCGTCATATTTTTTATCCTTGGTTCCCCAGGAATTTTTTGTATAATAAAATTTTGCGCCAGTTTGATCCGCCGCAATTCCAGTTAAATGCATTAAATGATCGTCAGTAGTTGTGTAATTGTCGAAAGTTTCTTGTCTCATTTCTTGGGTAATTGTTTTTTCTTTATAGGGCTCAATAGTTTTTTTATCATCCTCCTCTTCCTTAATTGAATCGGCATCTATTGGTATGATTGCATATCCTTTCTTTCTATCAAATTCTTTTTCTGATGTATCCCCATCCCAAGCAATGGAAAAACCGTTTGCAATTGCATAATCAATAGTTTTTATTAAATCATCAATTGGAATATTATAATAGAGATCTCTGCTCCAATTGTCCGGAACTTCCAGATCGATTTTTGAAAAGTATGGATGATGGGTATATGAAGTCAGCTCTATGTAATTGTCTGGATTAAATCCAAGCGATTCAGAAAAACTTATTGGCGTATAAGATTTGTTTGCATAATCAAACTCTTTTAGCGTTGAGCCAAGATAAAAATCTAGCGCAGATTCAAAAACTTTTGGCCAAAGAGGAGTAACTTTGCCACCACGGTTTTTTATAACTGCAGAAAGAATATTTTCAAGAACGGAATGCATTTCACCGTGGTTGTGTTCATCTTCGTCAATATTCATTCCCTTGTAATTGTCTTCTGGAACAAATCCATGATTTTTAATTACATTCATTACATCGTGCGCTTGTCCACCCGGACCAAATGTTGCGTCGCCATGGTATCGAACATACCGTGCCGCTTTTTGCGGATAAGCCAATCGAACAAAGTACATTGGGGAAAGAATAATTTCTCCCTTTCCCATTCTAATAAGTTCCGTTTCTATGAATGAGGTTGTTGCAAAAGACCAGCACGTTCCGGTTTTAGATTGGTTTTTTACCGGCGTAGTCTTTAATTCATAAATGTGTTTGAATTCATATCTCTCTTTTTTCTTTTTTGCTTGAGCAGTTATCAAAATAGGGATTAGTACAATAATTAAAGTCATTTGAAATAGATGTTTGAATTTCATAAATCCTCCAAGGGTATTATTACAGCAAAGGATGGAAGTCGAGTTATTTTTATTGAAATAATTTTATCTGATGATTTAAAATAAAAAATTTTTTGATTGAATAAAGGGAAGCAATACAATCTAAATAATTTGAAATAATTCATGCATTTATCAAAAAAAATCTTGATCTTGCCATGCATTTGAATTTTCAAAAGGAGGATAATGCCCGATAAATATGTAATTGCTCATGATATGGGCACAAGCGCAGACAAAGCAATAATAGTAACAACCGACGGCAGAATAATCGATTCCGCTAAAAAGCATTATCCGCTTTACCACCCAAAACCCGGCTACGCAGAACAGAATCCAATCGACTGGTGGGAAGCTGTTTGTGAAACCACGAAACTGGTAATAGAAAAAACTAAAATAGACCCCAAAGATATTGTAGGCATGACATTCTCAACACAAACTCAATGCATGGTTCTCGTGGATCGGGATGGAAACCCTTTGCGCAATGCTATAAGCTGGCTGGATGGAAGAAGCGCAGATGTTATGAGAGAATATTTATGGACACCGCCTAGAATAATGAGATATAATATTTTTAAGCTTCTCAAATTTTTGAAAATGACTGGCGGTGCACCGGGCCACACCGGAAAAGATCAAATCGGAAAAATATTGTGGATAAAAAAACACGAATCCGAAATTTTTAATAAGGTTTTTAAATTCATTGATGGAAAAGATTTTATAATAAATAAACTAACTGGAAATTTTATTACTTCTGTTGATATAGCAGTTATCTGGTGGTTTTTAGATACAAGAAAAAATAAGAATGTTTGGGACAAGCAGTTGTGTGATTACGCAAGCATAACACCAGATAAATTGAGCAGTGTAAAACCCAGCGCATCAATAGCCGGATACATCACTGAAGAAGCAGCAAAAAAAACCGGACTGCTGCCTGGAACACCGGTTGTCAATGGTTCTGGAGACTTAGCGGCTGCAGCACTTGGCTCTGCAGCAATTGATGACGGTGAAATGCACATCAGCGTTGGAACCAGCGGGTGGGTAGCCGGGCATTTTACAAAACGTAAAATTGATTTAGCTCATTATACCGGATGCATCGGAAGCGCATATCCTGAAAAGTATTACTTGGGAATGGCTCATCAAGAAACGGCCGGTATTTGCCTTGAGTGGCTTAAGAATAAAATATTATATCACGAAGAACAGTTGAAAGAAGAATGGCATCGAGGAAATATTTATGAAATTTTGGATGAACTTGCTATTAAAGCCGGACCGGGAGCTCAAGGATTAATATTTACGCCCTGGATGTTTGGAGAAAGAAGCCCACTTGATGATGATTATGTCCGTGCTGGTTTATATAACTTAAGTTTAGATCACACAAGAGAACATTTGGTAAGAGCAGTATTTGAAGGAATTGCATTTAATACAAGATGGGCGATGGATACTCTTGAAAATCTTTACTCAAAAGTTGATGAGCTAAGTATTGTTGGCGGCGGTGCGAGAAGCGATATTTGGTGTCAGATTTTTGCAGACATTCTTAACAGAAAAATTAACCGTGTTTCAGATCCTCAGCAAGCCGGTGCTCGCGGAATTGCGCTACTGGCAAGCATGACTTTGGGCTATATCAAATCTTTCAGCGATATTAAAAAATATATTAAAATCGACAGAACATTTAATCCTAATCCTCAAAACAGATTATTATATGATAACTTATTTAAGGAATACAAAAATATTTATAAAAATAATAAACGCTGGTACAAAAGAATGAATAAGGATAGAGTTAAACATTAACGGCACATATCTCATGTGCGTTTAACATAAATCTTCTAAAATGTCATAAATGAAAAAAGATTTAACAGAATATTGTTTCCCGGGGACAGATATAGCCGAAGAGATGGTTAATATTTCTGGAAATGTTTCATTAAAAATAATCACATTTAGACCTCCTAAAGAAAACAATAATCCCAAAGTTCTCTTTGTTCCTGGCTGGATTTCCATGATTGACGGCTGGAAAGAAGTTCTTATCGAAATGACAAAAGATTTTGTTGTGCATTATGTTGAAACAAGGGAAAAAATTTCTTCGAAAGCACCTAATCAAAAAGATTTTAGCGTTGAAAGAATTGGGCTGGATTTGGTTGAAATAGTATCTAAGCTTAATCTTAGAGAGAACAATTTTATTTTTTTTGGAAGTTCTTTAGGTGCCACGGCAATTTTAGACTGCTGTAGATATCTAAAAACGAATCCAGTCTGTTTGGTATTAGTAGGGCCCAATGCCGAGTTTAAAATTCCGTATTACGGAAAAATATTAATCAAGCTTTTTTATCCGCCCATGTATAATTTTTTTAAGCCGTACGTTAAATGGTATTTAAAAACATTCCGTCTTGATACAAAGAATGATTATGCCCAGTATGAAAAATATAGTAGTGTTTTAGATTTTGCCGACCCATGGAAACTAAAAAAAGCAGCTAAAGGAGTGTCTAATTATTCCGTTTGGAATAGATTGAAAGAGATTCAATTACCAGTACTTGTCATTGGCGCATCAAAGGATAAATTGCACTCTCCTGAAAACTTAAAAAAAATTGTTGATCTACTTAAATTCTCGACTTATGTTGAAATGACAACGAACAAAAACACACACAGCAAAGAAGCAGTTTTAGAAATTAGAAAATACTTATCCAATAATTTTAATTATCAATTTTCTTAATCCAATTGGCATTAATTGGTGGAGCATTTATGATAAACGAATCAAAAATTTTAAAGAGACCAATTTTGTTTTTAATTCTGCTTTTGTTGATAATTACGGAGATATCAGCTCAACAGAAATATGGAATAGTAATTCACGGCGGTGCTGGAACAATATTGAAAAAAAATATGACTGAGGAAAGAGAAGCTGCATATAATGATAAACTAAAAGAAGCACTTGAAGCCGGCTATAATATTTTAGAAAATGGAGGCACAAGCCTGGATGCCGTTGAAACAGCAGTACGCATTATGGAAGATTCCCCGCTGTTTAACGCCGGCAAAGGAGCAGTGCTCACAGAAAAAGGAGTTGCAGAATTAGACGCCGCAATAATGGATGGTAAAAATCTAATGGCCGGAGCAATTGCTGGAATTAGGCATGTTAAAAATCCAATTTCACTAGCAAGGTTAGTGATGGAAAAATCACCTCACGTAATGATGATTGGAGAAGGAGCCGAAGAATTTGGGAAAGAGATGAAAGTTGAATTTGTTGAAAACGAATATTTCATTACAAAAGAAAGATGGGAATCTTATCAGCGCGCAATTCAAAGAGAGGAAGAAAGAAAAAAGCAAGAGAAGAGCGGGACTGTTGGCGCTGCTGCTTTGGATAAAAATGGAAATCTTGCTGCAGCAACTTCAACCGGAGGCATGATGATGAAAAAATTTGGAAGAGTTGGAGACGTTCCAATTATTGGCGCCGGGACTTATGCAAATAATAAAACTTGCGCTGTTTCTGCAACTGGACATGGCGAATACTTTATTCGTCTTGGTGTTGCGAGAGATATCTCAGATTTAATGATGTATAAAAATTATTCTTTATCAGAAGCTGCAAAAGAAGTTGTAATAAAAAAACTAGGCGAACTTGGCGGTACCGGGGGAGTTATTTCAATTGATAAAGACTGCAACATTGCTATGCCTTTTAATACTTCCGGAATGTATCGCGGATACTATTTAAGCGACGGGAAGCCAGTTACAAAAATTTATGAAGATGAATCAAAATAAACGTAATTGAAATTAAATATAGGAAACAGATATAATGGAACTACATGGAGAAATAAATTACATAGCTGTTTTATTGTGTGGAATTGTAGCAATGGGAATTGGGGCCTTATGGTATAGCCCGATGTTGTTTGGTAAAATTTGGGTTGCTTCTATTGATAAAACAGAAGAAGAACTTGAGAAGGATTTTCAACCAATCAAAGCATATTCAGTTTCTTTTTTAGCGCAGCTTGTAATGGCGTTTGTACTTGCCTTATTATTAAGGTATGTTAATGCCGGTACACCTGAAGAAGGAATACGGCTCGGATTCATGGTGTGGATTGGTTTTACTGCAACAACAATGACAGTTAATTTTTTATTCGAAGGAAAAACCTTCAAACACTTTCTTGTTGATTCCAGCTATCATTTTATAGTATTAATGCTAAGCGGGTTGATTTTGGGAGCGTGGTCAGGATAAAATATTATGGAAATTAACACTTTAGTTTTTGATCTTGATGGAACGCTGGTTCGTTCTCACGACACAATTTACAGCGCGACCCTTCGCTCGCTGAAGGAATTAAATATTAATACCGAAATGCCGAGAGAAAGATTCATGCGCATGATCGGATTGCATTTCGAAGATATTTTTGCCGAATTTGGTTTTAATGTTCCGGACTTCGAATATTTTATAGGAATCTATAAAAGAGTTTATTTTGATTACATAAATTTGTCAACACTTTATGATGGTGTAAAGGAGTTGATTTTAGAATTGAATGAAAAAAAGATGAAGTTAGGTTTATTAACAACAAAAGGGCAAGATCAAGCAGAAGTAATTCTGAAACATTTTAACATTTATGATAATTTTAATGGAATTATGGGAAGGCGTCCAGGAATAGCGCACAAACCTTCGCCCGAACCATTAATTAAACTATGCAGCGAAATAAATGCTAATGTATCGGAAACGGTTATAGTAGGAGACACCGAACTTGATATTGAGTGTGGAAAAAATGCCGGCGCTTTTACATGTGCTGTAACTTACGGATATCGGACCAAAGAAGAACTTCAGAAAACATCACCAAATTTTTTGATTGACAATATCGCAGATATAAGATATATAGTTAGTAACGAGAAATAAGTATTTGATAGGAGGCGATGATGGAGAACGGAAAAGTTAATGTGAATATCATAAATAATATTGCGACAATTAGTTTTTCACACCCCAAGAGCAATTCACTTCCCTCAAAGCTTTTAAAAGAAATGACAGAAACAGTTAACAAACTTGCTGTTGACAAAAGAGCAAATGTAATAGTGATGCGAAGTGATGAAGGAAAAACATTTTGCAGCGGCGCATCATTTGATGAGTTGTTGACAATAAAGGATTTTAAAAGCGGCAAAGAATTTTTCATGGGCTTTGCCAGACTTATAAACGCAATGAGAAAATGCCCTAAATTTATTATTGCACGCGTTCATGGCAAGACTGTTGGAGGGGGTGTTGGGCTGGCCGCAGCTGCAGACTATACGCTCGCATCCAACGAAGCATCTGTTCGTTTAAGTGAATTACTGCTTGGGATCGGTCCATTTGTGGTTGGCCCGGCAGTCGAAAGGAAAATTGGAAAGACAGCATTTATTACAATGTCGATTGATGCTGAATGGCATGATGCCTTTTGGGCAAAGCAAAACGGACTTTATACGAAGGTCTTTGCAAATAATCATGAACTTGATGAAGCCGTATCGGAACTTGCAAAAAAAATTGCAAGCTATAATCCTGAAGCAATAGAACAGCTTAAAAAAATATTCTGGCAAGGGACAGAAAATTGGGACGCACTTCTCGAAGAACGCGCAGAAATAAGCGGGAGATTGATTTTGACAGACTTTACAAAAGAATATATTAACTCTTTCAAAAAAAAATAACTCGTCGATTTGATGCGCTCGGTCTACTCAATACTAATTATTGCGGCAATTTTATTCTTTATTCAATTTTATTTTTTTAAGAAGGTTTTTTCTTCGGCCGATTATCTTACTTATAGACTTGATCAAAAAGAAAAAAAGAACATATTATTTGTTTTCATTCCTTTTTTAAATCTGTTCCCCCTTTCTGGGGTGATTTACTTGATTTTCTATTCCGGACCACAACCGGCTCAAATATTCCCATTTGAAAATAATTTTTATAGGGTTTTTATACTCTTTCCGTTTTGGGTTTCAATTGTCTATATGGTTCAAGTTATTATTCTGTTTATTGTAATAGATATAGTAAGGTTAATAACCTTTCCAATTTATAGAAAGAATAAATTGAAGGCGCGAAATATCATTTCCTATCTTCAAATTGGAATAGCATTTATATTTATTTTTTATGTACCTATAAGAGTTTACTACGACTATTTAATTGTGACAACATCGAAAATAGAGTTTCAGAAAGAAAAACTTCCAAATGGATTAGACAACTTTAAAATAGCATTAATTGCCGATCTTCAAATGGACGTTAATACAAACGAAATGCGATTAACAAATTTTATAGAGCATTTGAATTCAGAAGAACCAGATTTGGTTTTAATAGCCGGCGATATTATTACATCAACTCCAAGATTTATCAAAAAAAGTGCAAAGTATATTTCGAAAATAAAGAGCAAACACGGAATCTATTCATGTATAGGGGATCACGATAATTGGGCATATAGAAACAAATATGAAAAAAGTAGAAAAGAAATTACTGACGCACTTCTTTCTTACAGCATTAAAATGATTGATAATAATTCAATCACTCTTGATATTGATAAGGCTCAAATAAAGATTACATTTGTTACAAACACTTACGTTGTAAAAATAAATGAAAGCACTCTTGATTCTCTTACAAACGGAAATGATAAAAGCGATTTTAAAATATTTTTAACACATCAACCTCGGAATCTGTTAATTGATTATGCAAAAAAGAATAATTATGATTTATATCTTGCCGGCCATACTCATGGAGGACAGCTTACTTTTCTATTCCCGTTTATAAATTTATCTCCAACTTTAGTTGAAACAATTTATGTTAAAGGAGCATTTTGGTTTGATAAAATGTTAGCAGTTGTAAATGGAGGACTTGGAATGTCGCTCGCACCTTTGAGGTACAACTCAACACCCGAAATCACAATTATTACTCTCCGAGCTGAAAATTAATGTTAAAATTAACAGAAATAAAAATCTATCCAGTAAAATCATTAGGCGGAATAAGTTTAACAGAATCAGAAGTTACAAGCCGCGGATTCAAATATGACCGCCGATGGTTGTTGGTTGATGAAAATGGAAAATTTATTACACAAAGAACTTATCCGCTAATGTCACATATTAATGTAGAGATAAAAGAAAAAAAGTTAGTATTTAGTAATAAACACACGAATGAATCTCTCAGTATTTCATTGAAGCCGGAATACAATGAGCAGAAGGAAGTTATCATTTGGAATGACAAAGTAGTTGCAGAGTATGTTGATAAAAATGCAGATGAATGGTTTAGTGAAATGCTAAAAGTAAAATGCAGCTTGGTATACATGCCTGAGAACACAAACCGTTTTGTTGATTCAAAATATGCTCACAATAATGAGATTGTAAGCTTTGCAGATGCTTATCCATTTATGATTATCGGGCAAGAATCATTGAATGATTTAAATAATAAGCTCGAAGAAAAAATCCCGATGGACAGATTTAGACCGAACCTAGTTTTTTGTGGCGGGGAACCATTCGATGAAGATAAATGGAAAAGCTTTAAGATTCGCGAAATAAGATTTTACCCGGTCAAACCTTGCTCTCGGTGTGTTGTAACAACGATCGATCAAAACACCGGAATAAAAAACGTTGAACCATTGAGAACCCTTGCAACTTACAGAACAATTAATAACAAAGTTATGTTCGGGCAAAATTTATTGCACAAAGGAGCCGGTATTATAAAAGTTGGTGATTTTTTAACTATCGAGAAGGCAAATTAGATGTCAACAATTTATGATTTGCTGAAAGGATATGACTTAAGATCAATAGGAAAAGCAAACGAAGTTGTAAAACTTGTTACAAGCGATCCGGATTTGTTTGATGAAGTATTCAATGGAATTTTTCATGAGGACAAAGTGATTAGGACTCGATGTGCTGATGCGGTGGAAAAAGTTGCCAAGCAATATCCAAAACACATCCAAAAGAAAAAGAAGATAATATTAAACAACTTAAAACACTTTGAGCAAAAAGAAGTTCGATGGCATATCGCAATGATGCTTGGATATCTACACCTTACTAAAGAAGAGGTTGAAGAAGCAGCTGAAATTTTATTTATGTGGCTGAATGAAGAAAAAAGCGTAATTGTAAAAGTTATGTGTATGCAGACTCTTGCTGATCTTTCGTTGGAATATAAAGCAATTAAAAAAAGCGTTTATGATGAAATACAAAAACAAATGATCAATGGCGCTCCGGCAATTAAAGCAAGAGGAAAAAAACTATTAAAAAATTATAAGTAGAGGTGCAAAAATGAGACAGTGGTATGAAGATCTTTTTACAAACCATGCAAAAAAATATGATGAAGAAGAATTTACAAAAGGGACACTGGGCGAAGTTGACTTCATTGAAAAGGAAATTGGATTTAACAAATCTTATAAAATACTTGATGTTGGGTGCGGAACGGGGAGACATTCAATTGAATTAACCAAAAGAGGATATTCAGTTGTTGGAATTGATTTATCCGAAACGCAGCTCGAAAGAGCAAAAGAAAAAGCAAAGCTGGCAAAAGTTGATGTTAACTTCATTCAAAAAGATGCTCGCAACTTTGATTTCAAAGAAGAATTTGATTGTGCAATAATGTTATGCGAAGGGGCATTCTCATTGATGGAAACTGACGAAATGAACTATGTTATTCTGGAAAACGTTTTCAAGTCTATTAAAACATCGGGGAAATTTATTTTCAGCGCATTAAATGCACTTTTCCCTTTATATCACCCAGTAAAAGATTTTTTGAATGCAGAACCAACAAGCGTTGTTACTGAGAATGATAATTTTGATTTGATGACCCTTAGATTAAAATCGACAGTAACGGCAACAGACGATTTGGGAAAAATAAAAACTTTGAACTGCAATGAAAGATATTTTATGCCTTCAGAAATATATTGGTATTTAAAAACGATTGGTTTTTCAAAAGCAGATATTTATGGCTCTAAACTTGGCGCTTTCAGCAGAGAAGACAAATTAACACCAGACGATTTTGAATTGCTTGTAGTTTCAGTAAAGTAAAAAATCAGTGTTAACTTATTAATAATTATTCCGAAAGGGAAAGAAATGGCAAATGTTCTTAACTGGTTTGAAATTCCAGTAGCGGATTTAAATAGAGCTGTTGATTTTTATTCAAAAGTTCTTGGTAGAGAATTCCAAATAATGGATTTTTTCGGTTTTAAAATGGCATTCTTCCCAATGGAAAGCGATGGTGTTGGCGGCGGTTTAGTTCAAGGGGAACCATATAAACCGTCACAAGATGGTTCGTTAATTTATTTAAATGCGAATCCAGATTTAGCAATTCCTCTTTCAAAAGTAGTAGCTGCCGGCGGAAAAGTAATTGCACCTAAAAAATTAATTTCCGAAGAGATTGGTTATATGGCTTTATTTATAGATAGCGAAGGTAATCGGGTAGCGCTGCATTCAATGAAATAAATAAAGGTAATTATGCAAAATTAGGTCTAGTTAACCTTTAGGATTTTATAATTGTTACAAAAAATAATCTGATTGAGTAATTGAAAAATATTTTCTTTTCTATTGTTGAATCTGAATTCAAGTTCTTTAAGA
>Ga0194126_10005272_pt1 | contig 19103 bp, 28 predicted proteins | sample TA2KigC150mmetaG_FD_148641 | JGI IMG/M metagenome (GOLD analysis project Ga0194126, IMG submission 148641) | Freshwater microbial communities from Lake Tanganyika, Tanzania - TA2015035 Kigoma Deep Cast 150m | ecosystem: Environmental > Aquatic > Freshwater > Lake | place: Tanzania: Lake... | reverse complement strand
CCAGTGCCACTTGCGCTATAAAGCACACGCACAGGCGATGCGGGAGTAACAGCGCCGGTCACGTAGACGGCCACTGCGCCTTCGTTGGCAACGTTCAGCACTTGATCGACTTTCACGCCAGGACGGCTATCGCCATTCAGAGCGGTTTCATCGACATAGGTGAGCACGTTGACGCCGAGAACGGTGTCAGAAGCGCCAGAAATGGTGGTTGCAGAATTGGCAACAGTGCCTGCAACGTTATAAACTTGTACATCACCAAAAGGCAGGACAACTGCCGTTTCGTTGACGTAGGTGCCAATGGTGTTGTCGCGGATGTCAGAAAGTTGGCCTTCCAGAAGCGCAGCGTGAACGAGAGCATAGCTCTGTTGCACACCGCCAGCGGAAGCGGTCCCTGACGTGGTAAAAGTTACGGCCATGGGTCAGCGCTCCTTAGAGACGGAGAGAGGGGATTTCCAAGCATTCTGCAGCTTGTCCATGTAGGACGAAGGAGCAGACATGGGGGAAGCGATGGAAGCAACAGCTTTGCGCAGTTCTTCGGTGGCGGCGGAGTCGCTACGGGGAGCAGATTCAACCAGGGTGTCGAACATGGCGGTCACGTAATCGTCGGAACGGTCCGACAGATCAGCGTCACCACGCACGGCCTTAATAGAAGCTTCCATGATTTCACGAGCAGAAAGGCCCGCGAAGTCGAAAGCAGAGTCAAGGGAAGTACGGGCTTTGTCAATGAGAGCAATGCGCTCTTCAACAAGGCTGTCCACGTTCACTTGCTTAGCAGCGTCAAGGTCAAGCTTGAGGCTTTCCACTTCTTCGGCAAGGGCATCGGCCCGCCCTTCGGCAGAGTCGCACTTACCTTTCATTTCTTTTTGCATGGCGTCCATTTCTTCCTTCATTTTGGAAGCTTCGGACATCATGCCATCGTACATTTTCTTCATGTCCTCGTAGGACATTTTGGCGTCTTCCCGTTCTTTGGTAATAGCCAGAGCTACGCTCTCGCTCACCTCAAACTCGGCGCCATCAAAGTTGACTTTGGCAGTCATAGATGAGTCCTCTATATGAGAAATTAGAGAAGGATCGGCAGCATCCAGACGATCTAGATGGAGCTTCACTTGCGGGCCAGCGCGGCCCCTGCGCACAACAGCAATGTGATTTCCGTTGATTTCCTTTTGGATGCCATCGTAATTCTCACCACTGTCAGTAACGCCAGGCGTCGCTTCATAATTGACGCGATAACCAGCACTGACCTCCTTCGCATCACCACGCATAATGCGCTCAATGGCATCTTTGTCAGTGATAGTCATGACGGCACGGACAAAGCCGTTGTCATACACCACTTCAGTGCCACTAAAGCCCACTTGATAGTCCTTTGTATTGGCGCTATCTAAGAGAACTGGAGGATGCTCAAGAGTGATTGCTTTGCCCGCAAATGAGGCCAAGCTTTCAGGAGACGCCACCTCCGCTTCGGGACGATATTCACGGCGAATAGAGCCATCTGCATCGGTGTAATGTTGTACACCAGTGCGTGCGATGGTTGCCCAAGCACGAAGATAACCTTCGGGGGTTAGCTCGTACTTGTCAATCGGCGCTACGTCGTAACGAAAGCATGTGTCGCTCATGCCTATACTCTATCAATTAATCATATGCGAGATAGACTTAAATAGGTTATTTCGCCTAAAAATGCAGCACATTCAGCATCGCCGTCTCACCACGCGCCTCAAAGCGCCCATTGTCACCATTCAAGAAAGTAGGCGGATTATCGGAGAAAGAATGAAAGAAGCTCGTTTAAACTCTGGAATGTCACAGGGAAATGTCGCAGAAATGCTTCATTGTGATCAAACTACAATCTCACGAATGGAACGTGGACAAATCTCCCCTGACTGCGCCCAAATTCGTATTCTTAGTTCTATTTTTCAGCTTTCTATTTTGTACCTGCTCGGTTATCCTACGTTTGTGGTTTCCGCAGTAGAAAATTAAACCTCTTCGTCGTCTCGCAAATCTGCAAGCTGGCTTTCAATACCTTCCATGACATAGGCCTTTGCCATTGCTTCCACTTCAAAAGTGAGGAACTTCGTCGGCTCAAAATGCTCGTCAGGTTTTTCGTAATAACTCTTCACAAAAATATGCGTTTCGTCAAGGCGGCCATTTTTGAAATGCTGCTCTTCGACAAGGCGCCAGTGAGAAGTATTGCGATGCTCATTGGCCGAAAGAATGGCCAGAGCCTTCATCACGCCAATGCCTTCTTCTTCTTCTTCAATTACGCGGACGTACTCACTCACTGTTTTGATTGGCGACTTTCCACCATCCTAATGATGCGGTTGGCCCACGCCTTACCCGCGTCTCCTCCCCATAGTTGCCAGGCGATATAGCCAGCGTCATTTTCGCCACCACTTTTATTCTTCTCGTGGCGAGAGAAAAACGCTGCCATACGCTTAATAGTGGCAAAGCTTATGCCGCCGCCGCTAGCAAGATCACCAGCCCTTGCAACGCCGCTGCCAATGCCCTGCTTTCCAGCCTCCTGCGTTGTCAGGCCGCCTTTGCCATATTTCTTGCGTAGTTCTAAGCCGCGACGCGCTGCAGCTCTTACAGACGATGGAGGGGCGAACGACTCAGCGTCGCCCCTGCCTACTTTTTTTTATTCTTCCTGACGGTGCCTAAATAAGCTTTACAGCGCCTCTCTCCTAAGCTTTCATCCATCATATCTTCTTCCATTTCCCCTTCTTCTTCCATGCAGCACATAGCATCCACATAGGCATCTACATAAGCATCACTTTTGCCTTCCATTGACATGCCAGCTTCAGACATGGCAATGGCAATCGCCTGTTTGCGACTGACAATTGGCTTGCCATCGCTCCCTTTAAGAGTGCCAGCCTTAAATTCTCGCATCACTTTCGCCAGTTTGGCCTGTTTTTGCTTGTTAGTCATGACTCTTTTTTTCTCAGTCTAGACCTTTACTCCATAGAAATACAAATCGCACGACTGGGGATTAACACTGAATTCATAATCAGTAAAAATAGAGTCAAAATCAACAAAACTAAAATCCTCTGCGGTCAGATTTAAGTAGTAACTCCAGCCTTTGGCGATGGTCAGAGGACTGTCCTGTGGTGTGCTGCGTTCAGTGCCGTGCTCAGGACGGCCAGTGGTAGCACAAGTGAATACCACAAGCCCTCCGCTTTTACAAAGGCGAATCATATTCAAAAAAGTTTCCTTCCAGAAAGGATTGTGCTCAAAGCACTCGCAAGATATGCAGCAATCAAATGGCTTTTTGCTGTCATATTCATGGCCACTAATAACAACATCCACCCCTGGCCCATTCCCTACGTCTACTCCCACATACTCACGAGAAGTAAAAGCATTGCGCACTGTGCCATTGATATTTAAGCTTCCTACTTCTAGGGTCCTTTCCCCCTTGAAGGCAAGAGGGAACTTGGTCTGAAGCAATGTAATGTAGTCCGATTGTTCTTTGTGAGCCATGATTATTTAATAAAGCCGATGGGGGCAGTGCCAATGTTCATCTCGGGGAAAAGCCTATCCCGGTATAAAACCATGCCAGTGATTAAACGCTCTGCAATGAAAGCAATAGCTCTTTTGTCATAGCCTTCAATCTGAAGAAATGCGTTTTTATGCGTTTCCCAAATTGGAGACAAGGCGTTAAGCAGTGTTGTCATGAAAAGCCGATATTCTGCTCGTGGACCACGCGCCATATTGCATCCAATGAACATATTTTGCGCCCAAATCTTGTCAATTTGCTCACGGGAGAACAGCCACTGTCCAGTGTCAGCTAGTGCCCTAGTAATTAATGGTGCATCAAATGCCGAATGCCCACCATAAAATTGCTGCTCAAGACTACAGCCAAATGTTGCAAATTCTGGAACATATAACGTACTTTCGCTGTACCAAGTGCTGCTTGGTTCCACCCAGTTACGCCGATACTGTGCATTACCGATATTTAGCTGCTCGGCATTATTTACTATCCATTGAATGCACGATAATTCGCCAAATTGAGAGTTCAATGGAGAAAGAGATGTTTGCCCTTCGTCGTCAAAAATGTAACCATTTTGTCGCAACTCTTTACGTTCTTCTTCTGTTAGATCACATGCTCCCCCCATGATGGGAATCAATGGGGCGCGGGATGAGTATCGCACCGTCTCGCCAGGAATACACACTGCGTAAATAGCGCAATCAGACGGTTGCATACACTTGCCTCGCAGCCCAAAGTTCGTTGTAATTATTTACGCCCTTGGCTCCCACTCCAGTTAAGTCACCACCGCCTGAAGGCTTGCTCCATGCCATAATCGTACCATCAGGCAAAACAAAGGCACGATTCTTTTGTTCGTACGTAGGCGTCAGTTCTAGATAGTCACCATAGACGAAATTAGCATTGCCGCCATTTGCAGCAAGAGCCGCGCCCAGCAATGTTGGACCAGTGGGACACAATGGAGTGATTCCGTAGTACTGTTCGTGACAGTTGTTGACTATCATTTCAATGGCAGTGGTCAGTGCTATGTTGCCAGGCTTTGAATAAAGAACAGTGGTCGCACACGCCCAAGTGGTGTAGCTAAAGCGTTGAATATCACGGAACGCCAAAAATTCAATGCGTGGTCCCACTTCCACTGGATTCACCACCCTGACAGCAATATCCATATACCACCCTCCAAGCTTATTAAGCAAGCAGAATCTACCAAGATCGGCTTTGTACGAATAGGGCTTTAGACAGTCGTAGGCCCATAGAACTTCCTTCTCATAGTTAGCTTCAATAAAAGCCCGAAGGCTTTCTTTTGTGTAAATTTGATACTCTGCTTCAGGAAACGCTTGACGCACAGTGCCAGTGGCATGTTCTAAGAATGGTGACAACTCTGCACCATTATCAGAAAGAAAGATTTGTGAAATTTGCATGATGATTAAACGATTTTTGCGGGAACTCCAAAGCCTTTAAATGATTCCTTGCCTTGCATGCTGAGCACTTCATCTACGATGCCAAGCATTTTTTTCGTAATAACAGGCCAAGTGAATTGCTTTTCATGAATACGGTCATAGCACCATTCACCAACTTTTTTCAGGGCAGAGCGGTCTTCGTAATAATTATTTAAGATGGCAGCTACGCTTTCAGGATCGGGCAGCAAGCGCTCCAGTCCGTAGTTCCTATCGGTTTCAGAGGCGTTACAGGAAACGCGGGGAATGTCATTGAAAATCTCCTTGAGGCTCGTATGGTCTGGCACCACCTGTGCAACACCAGTCGCCGCATGCTCACTATTAACCAGGCCCCAGCCTTCGCCAATACAAGTGTTGAGGCCAATGTCCACTGCGTTATACACTTTGTTTAACTTTTCAATGGGAAGGCAATTCTGTGTGGAGAAATGTGGGCTCGTAAGAATAAGCTTGCCAGCAGCGTCGTACCCTGCGTCACGAGCCACCCGCTTGAACAGTGGAATAATCTCCCAGCCCATGTCCTTAGCGCCCATATTGAGCCATAGACGGGCATCAGGCTTATCCTTGGCAAACTCAACGAACCCCTTAATGGTCAGGTCAATGCGCTTACGCGGCTGGTTCCTGTTGCCATTGAAGACAATAAACACATCTTCTGGCACGCCAAGTTCCTTTCGGCATTCCAGGAGGTCAATGGGAAAGAATTTAGTGAAATCAGTTCCATGCGGAATGACGTGGATGGGCTTTTCGTAGCCCATCTTGATAAGTTCTTCTTTCCCAAATTCCGTGTAGGTGGCAAGGCCGTCCCACTCGCTTACGGATTCGTTTAATTCTGGGAACAGTCCGTAACTATCAATGGGCGTGTAAACAAAAAATTTAAAACCGATGCTTTCCTTGAATGCCTTCACCGCTTGCCATAAATTAATACCCACCCATAGATCATTTGTCACCCACACAAGGTCTGGTTTGATGGTTTGAACCAGTTCTGCAATGCGATGGGAACCAAACGGGTCGGAGCCGTGTGCCATCGCAGGATAGCTTTTGTATTTAACGGCTTCGTCGTCATGATCACCGTGCCAGTTTGTCGCGAGCACATGCACTTTATGCTCCTTTGCTAGAGCGGGAAGGAGATATTCTGCTACTCGCCCGAAGCCAGTCTGGACAAACGCATCACCTGCGTAGAGAATTTTTGCCACTAGAAAAACGAATCTTGTCTGATGATAGTGGCAAAATTAAACGGGCACCACTGGCGCCTGCTGCCTGAAATACTCAACGCGACATTTGCAACGGGCTCCGCATTCACAGCGCACACCAGGAAGTGGAAGGCTTCCAATGGGGACCATTCCGCGAGAGGCATAGTTAAGGCAATCCTGACAATGCACGGCTTGGTTGTCCAAGATGCGTCGCATCAACGAAAACCCACGTTGTTGTTCGCGCAGTTCCGTACCTTGCCAATAAGATCCACGAACACTTTGAGCGTAAAGGCCGATACGAGCAATAGCCATGGGAGCAGAAACACGCCCATCCAAAAGGTCACGTACAAAGCCCTGAAGATAAGTGTATTCCGAACGAAGCCTCTGACCGATGCGGCCATATTCCGCACTGCCCATCTTACTTCGTCCGCCATAGCCAATAGTCGCTGCTTGAATATGACCCGCTTTAATTGCTTCGCGGACACTATCTTGCCATTGATCAAGCGTAATTGAACCATCGCCTAACATCCTCGTAAAACGCTTGAGTTGCGTTTCTAGTTTATCAATGCGACCATCAATCAGCATGCCTACTGCAGCTTTGCTGAGAAAGCGGCCTTTCTCATTGCGATAACGTCCACTACGTTGGTCATACGACCATTCAGCGTCCATCCTGCTGGACAAAATGACGCTGCTGAAAGAGGATAAGTTATTCAGCATTGTCGGCCTCTAGTAGCTCTTTGAACTGCGCTGGAGCCTCTTCCTTCCATTCTTTCATGGCATTTTCAATGTCCTCGTCTGAGATGAATGCAGCCTCATCAATGCCAGCAAGCATTAGTCCTTCTACTTTCATGGGATCAATGGCATCCACTTTGCTACTAACAAGCTTTGCTGGTCCCTTCCGTTCAGGGTCAGGGTCAGCTTTACGCTTGCGGGCTACGATGGTTTGACGCTCTTCCTTTGACATGGCTTGAGCTTTGGCTTTAGGGAGGCACTTGGGCTTACCTTCCTTTTCACCACGTCCTCCGCATGGCCCCATAATTTCCCCATTGGCACCAATCCTCACCCATTCTTCCTTGAACCATTTGTCAAGGTCGTCGGCGTGGATTTCGCCAGAGTCTCCCTTAAAGGCTCCAGCGGTGGAACCATGCTTTTCTTTGTACATGCGCTTGTACTGCTGCACCACATAGCCACTGGCATAAGCAGACGGCCACACCTTAAACTTTGCCTTTGCTGCGGCCACTGCACGACTATGCAGAGCCTCGTCAGTGAATTTCACATCGCCACGCTCGTGCTCCAAATCGCCCGGCAGATAAAGACCAGCAGAATCTTCCACTTCACGGCTTCCGTCCATGGGAAGCGTGCCATTTTCTTCGTTCAACGGATCGCGTCCGCCAGGAGGCACTTTCATTTGCCCTCCCTGCTGGGGCAGCTCACGAGGGAGCGATGGGTCAAGAGTGAGTTCCATTGACCATTCAGAGCCTCCGTAGCGAGCATCTGCCACTTCCTGCGGATGGAGCACGCCAAGTTGGATGTAGCGCCCATCAACGGCTGCTACACGCGCACGCACGTCAGCCTTTTCGCGCTCGTTTAGTTCAAAGAGATCATTAAACTTAATCCGCCATGACTCAGGCAGCCGCCCATTAGTCGGGCCGTCCTTACTGAGCATGATCATTTTCATTAAATGATGCAGCGGACGCTTGTAGTGAGAAGCTTGATAATCACCAAGGTGCTTCGCAAAATCACGCTCCTCGCTCCGGCCAGTAGAGCCCAGGCCTCCAGGACTCTCACCAAATAAAATAGTATGGGGAATCTGAGAAGCGCCAATAATATCAATGCGAAGCTTTTCTAGGATTTCACCAACGCCACCAAAGTTGCGACTAATAAATTCAAGCTCTTCTTTTTCTGCGTCAATTGCATAACCGCGATAAATGCTTTTGCTCATATCATTGAGCACAAGGCGATCACGCACGTCCTTCTCTTTGCCGGCGGCAAGCATAGAAGAAAGACCGCGAAGTTTATGCACAAAAATATCAAATTCTGTCAGCAAAGTTGCAGCAGAACTAATGCCAGTGGAATAAAAGCGGAAGCTGTCGTACACGCTTTGCAGCGTGCTCATTCCCCACCCATAATTTCTCTGTCGAATGCGATAAGGCAACCATTCGCCGTCAAACCTGAGAATACGGTCTTTATGAATGTTGACCAATTGTGGCTGCCTAATTAGATCGCCAGAAATGATTTGATAATACGTTGCCTTGGAATAATCGTAGAGGCTATCTTCGTTAATCATTGGCGCAATCTGCCAACGATCTAGCACTTCCATGCCTTCAATGGAGCGAATATTTCTATAGTCAACAGGCTGATCAGCAGACCGCCCATCGTCAATGTAAAGAAGAATGACAGCGCCGCCGAAGAGGCGGGCATTCTTGGAAGCCAAGCCGAGATTTTCAAGGATGTATAAGTCTTCAATCACCTGTTCAATGCCCGTCACTTCTTCCGCCGCTGCGCCCTCTCCGCCAAATAACACTTTGAAGCCTTTCCGCGTGGACTGCTCAGCAACGATGTCCACGATGCGCTTGGGAATCCACTCGCTATAAAGGTTTTCAAGCTCTTCTTGGGCGAGAAAAACGATGGGAGTGGAGCCGGTGTATTGGCTCTTATCTCTTCGGGTGCCCATGCCAGTGAGAGCGTTTACGAGCCCGTCCACTCGCAGGCCTTCATTGCCATTGTGACCAAGATCAACTAGCTCTTCCGACATTTTTCAGCATGATGGGTATTGACACCATGCTAACAGTGGCTAAGATGTGCCTGATCTTCTGTTGTTTATGCCCACCCCCATTGAATTTGTCTTCTCTGACGAAGAACGGAAACTAGCGATGGAAGAAGGCCTGAGAAGGCAAGGCGTAAATGAAGCCAAGGGCCTTCGTGGGCGAAATGGTGGGGCTTGGCGCGGCAGTAAGGCTTTGGACATTCATTTACTTGGCGCTGCAGGGGAAATGGCTGTGGCGTCATATCTAGGAATGAAGGAGCATTTGTACAAAGAGACGGAAGCCAGGCGGGGAAGTGATGACTTGCCGGGTATTGATGTTAAAACCAGATCAAAATCGCACTACGATCTAATCGTTCAAAAAAACGAAGATCCTTTTAAGAGGTTTGTCCTCGTTACCATTGAAGACAAAACCACTCTCATTCATGGTTGGTGCCTTGGAAGAGAGGCAATGAAAAAAGAATATTGGGCAGATCCTGCTCGCGGACGCCCTGCGTATTTTGTGCCCAAGGAGGCTCTTTTTTCCATGAATAGCCTAAGGGAAGACTATGCCAAAGCTCAAATGCTCTGACTTTGCCAAGCACGTATTAAATACTCCACTATGGCCAAAGCAAGAGGAAATCCTTGATGAGTATTTCGGGGGCGGGAAAAGCCATGCTTGCTGGGCTCTTGGTAGGCGCTCTGGCAAGACTCTCATGGCTTCTATTGCAGCCGTATATGCCTGCTTCGTTCTAGAAAGCAGCTACAAGCGCAAAGTACGAAAGAACGAGAAATGGTACATCGTTACTATTGCTAACGATCAGCAGCAGGCGAAGATTGCCCTAAACAACATTCGTCAATTAGTGCTAGACAGTCCCCTTGGCACGGAAATCACCAGAGAAACTGCCACTGAAATTGAAATTAGTAATGGCTGCGTGTTCCAGGCCATTCCTGCTTCTGCTCGTGCATCACGGGGTAAGGCAGTAGTGATGTGCGTATTTGACGAGCTGGCCTTCCAGCTTGAAGGCGATGCCAACCGTGGCGCTAAAGCTATTTACGATGCTCTCTCGCCGTCCATTGCTCAATTTGGAGAAAATGGTCGCATATTGGAACTGTCATCTCCTTGGCTGACAGATGGATTGTTTTATGAACATTTTAAAGAGGCTGAAAGCGGAGAATTTCCGTTTATGCAAGCCAAGAACATCCCAACGTGGGAGATCAACCCAAACCTCCCATGGGGCTGTCCATTCTTAGAAGCAGAACAAAAGCGAGACGAAGACAAGTTTTGGACTGAATATGGCGCTCGCTTCAGGGGTAATAAATCAGCATTGCTGGCTTCAGAAGTGGTGGATGCAGCTATTAATAAAGAACGAGGCATGCTCCTCCCAATTCGGGAATTCATGGGCAAGTATGTGCTGGCGCTAGACCCTGCTCGTGGTGGCGTGGGGCGAGACGAATATGTGGCCTGTATTGTGCATTTTGAAAAAGAAACTTTAGTGGTGGATAAGTTTCACCTTTTTATGGCTGATTTTGAGATCAATGGGAAAAAGGAAGTGAGTGTTCAAGCCGTAGAAGATTGGATACGAGAGCACCATAAAATTTATCAATTTGACAGTATTGTGCTTGACCAGTTCAACAGTTCTGCCACCATCCAAAGCCTCAATGCTGACTTCCCCATTAGAGAACTCACTTGGTCAGTAAGCACCAAGATGAAAGCTTTCAGCAAAATGAAAGAACTCTTTAATGCTGGCTTAGTGGACATCTATCCTCATGATCGTGCCATTCGTCAGCTCAAAAACCTCAACGTTCTGTACAGACAAAGTGGACAATGGTCAGTAACTGGTGGTAAAGAAAGTGGTGTGGACGACTTCTGCTTTGCTCTTGCTGCTGCCATTCTTGAAGCTTCCAAGGAAGATGATTTAAATTGGCTGGAAGGACTTATTCGCTGATTGTCATTAGAATTTTCAACAATTGGCATTTTCCTGCTTTCGTGAAAAATGACTTCGTTTGAACTATCTTCTAAAGAAGCCTCTTATCTCATTGCTCTTCTAGAGGCAGATAGACAAACAGCTTTGCAGTTATTAGCGGCTGACCATTTTTACCAGCCATCGTTGCTGCCACGGTTGAAAAAGTTTCAACGCTTGCTGAAGCATCAGCGAACAATGAAAGAAGAAGATGGCGTAGACTGAGCTTTCCTGCTTGCTTCCCATGGCTCTCTCTAAGGCGGCTGAAGAAGCGTTCCATTCAGCGATTGAAGCGGCGTATGCCATGCAGGAGCCAAGCTCCTCAGAAGAGGACAGGCGGCTTGCCGGGAAAGCCTATGTGCTCTTCATGGAAGAATACTATGCACTGAGCAAGGAGCACAATAGTGAGCAATGGTGGGAAGCTGAATGCAGGGCTGATGCAAGCTTGGCCAGGTGCCGTATATACGATGTATAGCCATGGTTGGCTTGTTGTTCATCCTCCATGGGCAAACAAAGGAAATAGTGGTGCCCCTCCATGAAGCACGGCGCGTACATAAGCAACTTTGCCTAGAGGGAGCTGTTGTATTCTGGAGCTGGCGCTGCTAAACTTTGAAAGCTTCCTGCAGGAGCCCATTGGCCAATGGTTGCCAGTATCCTCGTCAATGCTGGCTTTTAACGGGGGTTCCGTCGTTGTTCTGGACTCTCGCTCAGAGGTGAGTTGAAGCACCTCTACAAATCAAGGCAGAGCACTGGCCGCACCAGTTGATCGTCTATTGCGACGAAACTCTGCCCCATTTGCCCCTGTAGCCCAATAGGCAGTAGGCAACGGATTTAAGCTCCGTACAGTGTCAGTTCGACTCTGACCAGGGGTATCCGCTATTTCCAGGCGCTCTTGTCAATTTGACAGGGGCGATATTTTTGTCCTCGATATTGAAGCCACATTGCTGGACGATGCACCCATCGCCACCATTGTGAAAAAGCTTCATGCTCTGCCTCTAAAGAATAGGGGACGCCGCGATACACAAGTGTAGTCATTGATACAAAATTATTTTTCTTAATGCTATGCCTGCCCCGTTTCTCAATTATTCGCCTGCGGATACACTAATTATTAAGAAAAGATTATTTTTCTTTGCGGTGAATGTAAGTTTTTAATTCATGCAAATAGTTGCGGATCATTGCAGCTTTCTCCAAATGCCAGGGGTCGCGATGGAGAAAATATAAGCGCATGTGTTCATCAACTGCTTTTAGCAATTGATGAATCACTGGATTCCATGGCTCTCTAATGGGCGTGTTGAACGTCCGCCTGCGCTCGTCCATTAGAACGGAAATAATCAATGACCATTTCCAATGGTACTGGAGAAAAATTATTTCTTTCTACACAGGCATTAAAATACCTTCCATCTGCCTGTCCATCTTTTATCGCTAAATGACAGTGCAAATGGCCATGCACATTGCCACGATAGTGTCCTTGCAAATTATCGGGATGCACTGGAATGTGCGTGAAAACTATGCCACCAGGCATTAGCGATCCTGGCTGATGGAAATGAGCACCACGAATGTCTTCAAAATGTTCAGCATAGTCTTTGAGCTTAAACGTGTCGTGATTGCCTCTAATGAGAATTTTTCTGCCATTGCATTTGGCTAAGTTGGCTAAGCTTCTGCGAGGGATGGCTACATCTCCTAAGTGATACACAGTGTCTTTTTGACGCACCACTGCGTTCCATCGTTCCACCATAATTTCGTCCATCTCTTCAACAGAATTAAAAGGACGCAATGGGGAACCATCGGGCTGAATAAAAGACAAGCTTTTGGCGTGTCCCCAGTGGGTGTCTCCAATGACGAAGGCGCTCATAAGAAAGGGAGCTTGCGCCCCCTAGTTTATCATTCCCGCCCGTAAGAAGGCAGATCGTAGTTGGGGCTTTCAAAAAACGCCACTTGCCTGCTGCTGCGCGTGGCAGCCATCTCAGGAGCCTTGCCCGTAAAGAACAACGACTCCGACTGTCGCAGCCAGAAATCCTTGTTCAGCCATTGCACAGTGCTTCGGCCAAGCTTTTCAAACAACCATGCGGCAGTAGCTGCCCGAAGCTTATTCAGGCTATGCGAATCCTCTTCACCCAGTTCCTTGGCAACCATGCCATGAATGGCCGTATGCACGCGCTCATCGCGACTAATATCCGCCGAAACCGTCCGCATGCCCATGTCGCCATTTTGCCGAAAGAACGGCAATGCCACAAAGAAAATACTCCGCTCCAAAATGGAAGCTTTATGAATGGGGTGAGCAGGATGCTCCATCCATGCCTTTAAAATGCTCATCACTTCCTTCTCAGCCTTTGCATTAGTGCCATGAGCCATGGCAATGTAATTCAAAGCCTGGTCATGGCGCTCCTCATCTTCCTGATTGGAACGCAATGCCTCAATCACACCAAGAGTGGAAGGCAGTTCACGAGCCATGCCTTGCTCCAAAAGCTCCTTTACGGGCATTTCTAAATGCCGCAGCGCCAAAGCTTTAAAAATGGTTTCTTCTGAACCTTCAGCAACATTTCCTTTTCCCACAGGCACGGCCTGCCAAGGACGCTTTTTAGCAATGGTGGACAAATAGGGCGAGTTCTCAACAGTGGCAATCATTCTTAATAAAGCGGAGGAAAAGAAAGGGCCGACAGGCGGCCCTCAATAAAGAATCAATGGGAAAGAAACTATTCAGCACAACTGGAGCAAAAGCCAGCAGTCATGTCGCAAGCAACAGCATCCCCCTTAACCTCGTTGTCATCGAGGCCAAACATGCTCTTGAAATCGTCATCTAGCGCTGCAAAAGCATCGTCTTTTCGTTGGGTGTCAGGCAACACTTGCAACGAATAGTAAAGACTAGTCTGAGGAGAATCAAGCCAATCTTTCAGGAACTGGCGGTCATAAACGACTACATCGCTCCAACTATTAAAACTATAGCCATGGAAAAGACCCGTTTGCTGATAGAGAGCCACAATGCCATTTGCCACACGGAAATAGTTGTCCCAGCCAACGGTTTCAGCGATTTCTACTTCCCCGTAGTCAAAGCTCTCCACTCCAAATGTGCCAGAGTCTCTGTCCACTAAGCGTCCCACTGGAGGGGCAATTTCAGGAGTGGTCGTAAAGCCTTTCTTGTCTAAATAACGATAAGAGCAGGAGGCTGTGGGGGCAATGCAAAAAGCTCGTTTCATGCCATGAGCACGAGCTACTTCTGCTGAATCTTCAATGGCAATATCAAGCAGCCAAACAATATGACCAGCATGCGTGTCATGCCAAATAGTTTGCCAGTCAGAAGCATCATGATTTAAATAGGCTTCTAAAGCTTTCCCGAAATCTTCATACGATACCTCCTCGGCAGCCAAGAAATTAGCTAAGCCAAGCATGCCAAGTCCCACTTGTTTGTCAATGACAGGCGGCAGATATTCATCAGTGTCGCCCACGCCCGTACGAGGATGCAGCTCACAAAGCTGCTTCATGCCCTCCACAAAGGCTTCAGACAAATCAGACAGACCACATGCGCCCATATTCACATGCTGAAGCAGACAAGTGCCACGATGGGGCAAATACACTTCCAAGCAAACATTGGCACGGATGCGCTGGCCTTCATCGTCATAACGAATTTTATTAAGCCAGATGTCGCCAGAACCAATGCCCTTCAGCAAAGCATCAATTAGTTCAGGAGAACTATTGTCCAAAAAACTATTGTCCACATTTAAACAACGCTTCACCCATGGCAGTTCTTGACGAGAAGCATTAATAAATTCAATGGCATCAGGATGGTCATAATCAAGATGCAACACTACAGCCCCATTTTTATATTTTCCACCCCGTCGTAAGATTTCATTTAATGCAGAATAAATTTTACCAAAACTTACGGGACCACTAGCTACAAGTCCTTTGCCATTTTCAGCACTCCTTTCACGCAAAGAAGACAAATGAATAGCGACGCCCGCACCATTGCGCAGGCCATGGCTAACAAACTTCCAAGATGCTTCAATGCCATCTTCTCCCTCCATTGAATCTTCTACGGCAAATACTGTGCAACTCACGGGAAGACGACCATCATCATCTTCCATCCAGCTCTCCACCCTGCCAGTGCGAGCAATTTTTTCGCACCTTGCGCCTTCTTTGAGAATCATGAGACAACAAAGCCTGCTCCAAGCAGGCCGAACGATCAGTGATTAGTTTAGCCTCAATCGCACAGCCCTTCAGGATCATTTCCGCTTTGAGCATCCCTTGCAAACAATAGGGCCTCTTGCTTGCTGCGAAAATAATAGGGCTTCCCTTCATAAGCAATAAAATGCTTGAAACCAGGCCTGCTAGCACATGGCCAAACCTTTATCGCGCCCACCATAAACGGGCAAGGTAGATCATCAAAGCCCATAAAAAAACCTCCTGCTTTTACAGAAGGCTAAGAACAATGGACGAGAAAATGTAGTAACGCTTGTTACTTATTAAGGCATGTATTGATGGAACGCATCGGCCAGTATTTCTCTTGCATCGCTTTCTTCATCAAAGCCCTGTCGTTCAAAGATGGGATTTAACCATTTATAAATGGCGGCAAAAATTGCGTCAGTGCGAGCCATGCTGTCCCCTCCATAGTTCTCCACTTCATACAACACTTGGTCGTAAATATTGGGAGTATTCTCTTTTTCTTCCATTGCAATCAGGTAGCCAAGGGCTGCTGCTCCTGTTTTGCTCGTGGCATGTTCGCACATGGCAAGGCGCTTTTTCAGTTCGTTGAACTGCTCTTGAGAACCAAGGACGTGCTTGGTGACAACCCTGCTAAAGGCATTGAAGGAAGAGTCCACGGGAAGGGGAGAGGCGATCACCAGTCAGGATAGGCAAAACCAGGGGCAGAGTCAAGGGCAGGGTCAATGGAAAAGGAAGCGAGGTCTGCTTGGTAACCATCGTATTTGCCTACAGACGATTTCCAAATGCAATCACGCTCTGGTTGGAGCTTCTCCTTGATCTCCGTAATGCACTTATTGAAATAACGACGTGCTGTGATGTGGACTTTCCACACTTGCGTGACAATCAGCGTGGTTTCTTGAGGGTCGTAGTATTTCATGCCCAAATCATAGCTTTAGCCAGTTTGTTAATTGGCATATTTACCAGCTTTCAGGCTATAACTAGAGTCTCATTTAAATCTCACTCGCGTCTCATGATACTGTGATTTACGATGGGTAAAGGCGATGCACACGCTCAGGATACTTACGCAGCAGCTAAGCATCCTCCGCGAGCCGCTCGCTCAGGAGCCCCAAGCGTTCCGGCCAAAGCGGCTCTGCTCCACCACCCTCCTCTGCTTACTTTCTTCTAGGAAGCCTTTGCAAGGAGCCCTACGAGCAGAGCCTCAAGCGCCTACGAAGCCAAGGGCTCCTTCCTAACCAACCACCATTCAATAATCTTCTTCGCGAGAGCACTAGAAGCTGCTATAACTATGCTCGCACACGCCCAAGCAATCAAAAAGAAATAAATCAATAGAAAAGACAGAAGAAAAGGCCGCTTGAACAACGCTCCTTAAGGGAGCTACCATCTCGTAGCGGCCTTCCTATGGCAAAGAAAATGACAGACATCGTTTGGTCAGTAAATATTGGCTTAGCCATAGTTCTCTTAGCAGTGGCTTATTGCATTGTTATCATCCTTCGCACACCGTAGTGACCTCACTACAGTTCGTAATTGTGCAATCGTTCGGTCAGTCGCCATTGACTTTACGAGCACGTTCGTAAACTTACGAACATCGTACTAAATTGCTTGTAAATGTTTGTATTGCGAATAAATGGCGATTATTGACAATGCAAATAAAAATGAAAACTCGATGAAAAATTACGTCGCATTTGGAAGGGGTATCCCCGCGCTTTCGCGATCTGGTATCACGCGCTACTGCTCTGTGTCTGTATCGGTTGCTACTGTTTCACAATTTGTAACGTTGGAGCTTGTTGAGAATCGCTTTCAATAGGCTAATTGTCTCTTCCCTAGCCTAATTGTAAGGGCCGGACTGTAACGCCGGCCCTGATTGTCTCGCAACCTAGTCTAGATTTTCTGCATTTTCTAGTGTTTGGATGTAGTCTCTCAGAGCTTCCATTTCATACCATAACTCCAAGGAGTTCGATTGTGTCTCTTCAGCGTCTAACAATCTGCCTAGGTAGTCTCGGGCATCAGTGAGACCAGGGCCGGAAAATGTTTTCATGATCAGGCGATGCAAAACGCGGTTCTCTGGGCTTCAGTGTATTTGAGACCGTGCGGCAGTTTAAAGCGGAGCCCGATGATTCTGTAGCCCTGGGGATCACCGGGCCGATAGTCTGACAAATCCCCATCTACCACTGCGAATTTGCGGCCCTGATAGTGCACAAAATGGGGGAGATTTTGGCCACGCTTAAGGTTAAACGCTGCGGCAACATTCACGCCGGCCATGATGGCAGACGCGGCAATCTTTGCGTTTTGTTTGTTGTTGTGGCCGTCAAAACTAAAGGTCAAGTGATAGCCCAAGCGCTGGCATTCTGCCCAATTGCGGCGGATCTTCGTGTAGTCATAAAACACAACCAACGGACCGCCATTGGCTGAAATGTAGTTAAAAATCTCGAAAATGTTACGCTGGCCAATAGGCAAATCATGGCCAAATTTAACGCGGCAGAATGTAGCAAATGCTGGCGTAATATGAAAGTCTATATTCTCCCATGCAATATCTGAAGTGCCGTTTAAACGTAGCGCAATTGTTTCACCGGGATTTTTATTTATTTTGTCAAGAATAGAGCAAACAATTAACCTAGCGAACCGTTTGGGATCTGATGCATAGGCCAGGGTCCGGCGGATTCTCGCCGCTTGTTTGTTGTTCATGTAGACAGGATTGCCCGCAAAATGTAGGCAGATTTTGGCGCAATTACCGGCACCAGGGCAAACATTCACGCCCGAAATGTTGTGAGGCGCCAAGTGTAAGATGTAAGTTTGAATTTTGCTTTTCTCAGTTTTGGGATTTGTTGAGAGCAAGTCGCGGTAAGTGATTCTGTATTGTTTAGCAATTGCCGCCAAATCGGTAGGCATTTTGGCGCGTGGATTTTGAATGGTAGTCTGCATGATTTTGTGAGAATGAAGGATCGAAATCTTTAAGAATTCAGGCGATTGGCTCGCCCGGTAGGGTTGGCCGCTTGTGGCCGCTTGTGGCCGCTTGTGGCCGCTTGTCTGGCTCACCTGGCAGGACAGGGCCTGTCCACACAGGATGGGCGGCCATGCGGCCATCGAGCCGGATTGGCCAATAGCCTAGGGTAATTGCATTTTGCATTTTGAAAGTTCGCGAGATTGATCGGATCACTCCGATAGGTGCATTCTTGCGAATTTCAACGCTGCTGTCTAGTGGACAGTTCAGGAAACCGTCCACTATCGCGAAACGTTGATTCATGGTACTAGGCCACGCGATGCTGCGCGAAGTCGCCAGAGAATAAAGAATGCGCACGCGTACCATTTCGGCGGTCATCCTGTCAAACATCGCCGCAACATTTGGCAACATTTGCGGCCCATACCATAGGACAGGTGAGAATCGCGGACAGCGTTACAAAGTGAAACATTATCATTTAATGGCGCAAATACTGGCGCGACTGCTGCTGCCTACTGGCGCAGCAAGTAAGCATTACCTAGCGCGGGAGAGTAAGCATCACAAACCTCGCCGCACGAGTAGGCATCACAAGCTACCGCTCGCGGGTTTGTATTACTTAACAGGCGCAATCAGTGCGGCCAGACTATTTAGCACGAGATGCTAAAGGCCTGGCATGAAATGCTGGCTAGCACGAGATGCTAGAAATTAAGCGCCAAGTGCTGGCTAGCACGAGATGCTAGAAACCCAGCGCGAGATGCTAGATACTAGAAATCTAGCGCGAGATGCTAAAGGTCTAGCATTAGAGGCTATTTAGCGCGAGATGCTAAGAATTTAGCGCGAGATGCTAGATGCTAAAAATCTAGCACGACATGCTAATTGAGAACTCTTCGCAACAACAATACAAAGCTAGCCGGATCCAATACGCCTCCAGCCGGATCCAATACAGCTTCAGCCGGATCCAATACAGCTTCAGCCGGGTCTTGCCCGGCTTTTTTTAGCGTTCATAGTCGGCCCAAGTGATTCCCAATTCAGCAGCAAGAATAGCATCTTCTTCATCTTCAAAAGGTCCTCCCACTTCTTCCCCATCGTCTTCATACCAATACCAGCCTTCCAGAAGTTCAGTGCCTTTGCAGCAGGCTTCGCCAAAAAAATCAATGAGAATCATGGTTGAAGCTGATTAAGGAGATACT
>Ga0194126_10005267_pt1 | contig 19112 bp, 17 predicted proteins | sample TA2KigC150mmetaG_FD_148641 | JGI IMG/M metagenome (GOLD analysis project Ga0194126, IMG submission 148641) | Freshwater microbial communities from Lake Tanganyika, Tanzania - TA2015035 Kigoma Deep Cast 150m | ecosystem: Environmental > Aquatic > Freshwater > Lake | place: Tanzania: Lake... | reverse complement strand
GGCGGAGAGGAACGCCGCCTCGTCGTAGTTGTCCAGGAGGTAGGAGGCGATGCGCTGCTGGCTCTTGGTGAGCCCGGGGAATCGGTCTTCCAGCCGCTGCCGGAACCCCTCGAGCGACTCCACGCGCGCGCCCCCGATGAAGGGTTACCTAGCATTTCGGCGCACCCTGCAGCTTTTCCTACACGGAGACCGTGGCCCGATCCCGACCCGCGCTCTTGCTCTGGTAGAGCAGCGCGTCCACCCTCTCCAACAGCGATTCAGGGGTGTCGTCCGGGCGGGTCATTGTGGCGCCCAGCGAGATCGTTAGCGGGATCCTGTCGCTCTCAACCAGCAGGGTTCCAGCCCTTGCCGGGGCGACAAGTGAGCCCGCCCTCACCAGGGAGGCCAGCTTCTGCGCGACCCTCGGAAGGGCGCGCGCTTCGAACCCGTGCAGGAGCACCAGGAACTCGTCCCCTCCCCACCGGCAGATCAGATCGGATTCACGAATGGCCAGCCGGATGGTGTCGGCCACGATCTTGAGTGCACGGTCCCCAACCTGGTGGCCCCAGGCATCGTTGATGGCCTTGAAGCCGTCCACATCGAGCATCAGGACGCCGGTGTGCACACCCAGTGCCCAGGACTCGGAGAGCGCCGAGATTACACGCGACTCCCCCAGCTTCCTGTTGCCCACGCCCGTGAGGGCATCCAGCAGGGCGGCCCGCTCAAGATCAGAGGCGCGCCGCAGGGCCACGAGCAGTCTCGAGTTGTCGCTGAAAGTCTCGACCACGCCGGTGATCTTGCTGTCGCGATCGCGCATGGGGGTGACGCGCACGTGCACGGGCAACCTGTGCCCGTCGGCGTGCTTCAGGTAGACCGAGGCCACGCGGGGCTCGCCGTCGGCCAGGGTCTTGGCCAGGGGACAGTCGCCTTCGCACAGGCTCTCGCCGGCGTCGTTGGTGTGCTTCAGGATGTCGTCCGAGCACCGCGATCCGACTGTCCGGCTGCCCTGGTATCCGGTGATGCGCTCGGCGCCCGGGTTCCAGTAGATGATCTTCCTCTCGGTGTCCGTGACGTATACCCCGTCGTGCACGTGGTCGAGCACCGTCTTCCAGAACCCATCGCCCTCGCTTGTGCGCCCGGCACCTCTGCCTCTTCTTGTAGACATGTCGTTGACGTCCTTTCCCCTGTGAGGGTGGCCTAGCGGCCCCGCCTGCCGGGCCTGCTGGACCTGCCGCCGCGATCCTCCCAGGGCCGGTAGCCGGTCTCGTACATCGCCTTCGAGAGCATGTGCGCGCCCACCGGGGCCGTCAGCAGCACGAAGAGCAGCGTGACGATCTCACGGCCGTCGGTCCCGTGCGCCAGGATCGCCGATGACAGCACCAGCGCCAGCCCCAGCGTGGTCGCCTTCGTGGCAGCGTGCAGGCGCGCAAAGGCGTCGCCAAAACGGTGCAGCCCCAGCGCGGCGATCAGCGCCAGGCTCGACCCCGCCAGCAGCAACACCGCGATCGCGGCGTCACGCAATGGGAGGCCTCCCCCGCACGTATCGCGCAGCGGCCACGGTTCCTATGAAACCCAGGATGGCCACGACCGCCGCCACGTCCGCGTACAGCCGCGTCCCGGAGCGCATACCCAGCACCGCCACCAGTATGATCAGGATCGTGGCGATCGTGTCGCCGGCCACCACGCGGTCGCCCAGGTGCGGGCCGTGTATCATGCGCAGCAGACACAGCGCCATCGCGACCACGAGCATAGCGAGCGCTACGGTGACGGCCGTCATTCCAGGAACCCCCTGATTGGCCGCTCCAGCGTGCGCTTGATCTCATTCACCGTAGCCGCCGGATCGTCCAGGGCCAGGACGTGCACGAGCAGGTGGGACCGGTCCGGGGCGACGTCCACGGTCATCGTGCCCGGGATCAGCGTGATCGAGTGCGCCAGCATGGTGATGCCTGCGTCGGTCTTCAGGTCCAGCGGCACGTGCACTATTCCAGAGCGGATCCGCAGGCGCGGCCGCAGCACCACGAGAGCGGCGACCGCCAGGTTCGCCATGACGTTCTGGTAGATGAAGGTCACCAGCCAGACGAGGCCCCACCTGATCCGCCGCAGCGGCGCAAGCCCGCCGTTGCTCATCGCATCTGTCTCTTCATTGCCGCTGCTTCTCCGGTCCTCCTACTTTCTCAACACGGCGGCGACATACCTGGCCGGCTGGGTCAGGTGCCCGGCCGCGGTCGAGGTGAGCGAGTACAGGACCTGCGCCCGGAGTCCCACCGCGATCGTGATCAGGGCGAGCGCGGCCGCGGGTGCGATCAGGCGGACCGTCGCGCGCCGCGGCTCCCCAGGGCCCCAGAAGGCGGTGGTGTAGATCTTCAGCATGGACATCAGCGTCAGGATGCTGACCACGACACTCACAGCCACCACACCGTACTGGCGCGCCTCCAGCCCCGCGCGAATGAGCAGCAGTTTGGCGAAGAAGCCCGAGAACGGCGGGACCCCGGCCAGCGAGAGCGCGCACACCACGAAGACCAACGCGAGAGTGCCGTTGGTGCGGGCCAGGCCTCCCAGCCGATCGAGCCGATCAGTGCGCTGCGTCTCCTCGATGGCGCCGCCGACAAGGATCAGGCCCGACTTCACCACGATGTGGTGCAGCACGTAGAAGATGCCCCCCGCGATCCCGATCTGGCTGGCCAGCGCCAGCCCCATGATCATGTACCCGACCTGGCTGATGATGTGGAACGACAGGATCCGGCGTATGCTGTCCTGAGCCAGGGCGCCCAGGACCCCGAACAGCATCGTGGCGGACGCCGACCACAGCAGCAGCGGGTCCGGCCCACCGCTGGGGAAGACGATGGTGAACACCCGAAACAGCGAGTATACGCCCACCTTGGTGAGCATCCCGCCGAAGAACGCCGCTACTCCTCCGGGCGGTATGGCGTAGGCGTGGGGCAGCCAGAAGTAGAATGGGAAGATCGCCGCCTTGGTGCCGAAAGCCACCAGCAGCATCATCGCGCCGGCGCGCACAGTGCCGGCGGGCGCCAGGGGAACTCGTTCAACCAGGTGGGCCATGTTCAGCGTGCCGGTGGCCGAATAGACGAGCGCGACCCCGAACAGGAAGAACATCGAGGCCACCAGGTTGATCGCGACGTAGCCGAACGCCTCGCGGGCCTGCCGCTGGGTCGTACCGTGCGTCAGCAGGAAGTAGGACGAGATCAGCATGACCTCGTAGGCCACGTACAGGTTGAAGAGATCCCCGGTCAGAAACGCCCAGTTGATTCCTGCGAGCAGGAACTGCCATCCGGCGTGCACGAAGCGGTCGTCGCGCCCGGCGGCGATCGTGAAGACGAGCCCCACCAGCCCGATCAGCGACGCGATCAGCACCATGAGTGCGGCCAGCATGTCGGCTACCAGGGTGATGCCGTATGGCGCGGCCCAACCCCCGGCCTGCACGGGCATCACCGCGCCGCCGCGTGAGAGCAGGACCAGCGCGATGGCAGCCGTCAGCGTCGTGACGGCCCCCGCCATTCCCAGGGTGCGCTGAACGCGCCGCGACTGCCAGACGATCAACAGGATCGCCGCCAACAGCGGAACGACGATCGGCAGCACCGGCAGCGCCGCAAACAGCCTAGCGGTCATCGCCCTTCTCCTCGCCGCCGAAGAGGTGCATCCGGTATCCCAGCGCCAGCAGGAACGCGGTCACGCCGAACGAGATGACGATCGCGGTCAGGATGAGCGCCTGGGGCAGCGGGTCGGTCATGGAGCCCGGCCCGGCGCCGATCACCGGCACCCCACCACGCAGCCCTGCCGCCAGAAGGATGATGATGTTGGCCGCGTGGGAGAGCAGGGAGAGGCCGATGATCTGGCGCAGCAGCGACCTGCCGAGGAGCAGATAGAACCCCGTCGCCACCATGACCCCGACCAGCAGCGCGACCAGGGCGGCCATCACTCCGCCTCCGCGGCTTCCACGAGCGAGCGCACCGCCGCGAGCACCGCGCCCGTCACAAGCAGCATCACCCCAAGGTCGAAGAACAGCGAGGAGGGTAGCCGGTGGCCTCCCACTTCCAGCAGTGTGTGCTGCAGCAGAGGCTTTCCGGCCACCAGGGGGATAGCCGAAGAGCCGGCGGCCAGCCCCAGCCCGGCGGCCATCAGGACATCCCAGCGCCGGGACAACAGGGCGGCGCCGAAGGCCTGAGAGCGCAGGACCATCGCGGCGGAGATCATCAGGCCGGCGACAAACCCTCCGCCGGGGCCGTAGTGGCCGGTGGCCAGCAGCAGCAGCGCGTAGGCCACGATGACCGGGGAGACGACGCGCGCGATTGTCCGCAGGATCAGGGTGGTGAGCGGCGCCGCCTCCGCAGCCTTGGCCCGTCTTGGACGTGCTGCCCTTTGGGCAGCACGTCGCCATGGCGCCAGGGAGATAATCCCCAGCGCGGCGATGGCCAGGACGCTGATCTCACCCATCGTGTCCCAGCCGCGGAAGTCCACGATGATCAGGTTCACAACGTTCTTGCCGCCGGCCTGAGCGGCGTGCGCGAAGAAGTCTTCGGAGACGCGCTGCAGGGCGGAGGGAGCGGCCACCATCGCCGCCATCGCCGCACTGACCGCACCAGCTGCGAGCGCCGCCAGCCAGTCGAGCGCCGGGCGCGCAGGGGGATGTCCGACGTCGCTCTTGCCCAGCGCCGTGATCGCCACCAGGAACAGCACGAGCGACACCGTCTCGATCACAGCCTGGGTGATGGCGATGTCCGGCGCGCTGAGCAGCAGGTAGATCAGGCTGACCGAGTACCCGGCAGCGCCCAGCGCCAGGACCGCTCCCAACAGCAGGCGCATTCGCACCGCGGCGACCGCCGCTGCCGCCGCCACGAGCACGGTCACCGCCGGGCCCATCTCCACACCTCGGGGCAGGAGGCTCGCAGCGAACCCGGTGCGGGCGACCCCCAAAGCCACAAGTGCAATCGCTGTCCCTGTGATGTAGATAAGGTAGTCGCGCAGGCGTCCGGTGAGGTACAGCCCGGTCAGGATCTTCGCGCCGTCGAGCGAGGCGGCGTATGCGCGGTCGTAGAGGCGCCCGGCGCTCATCCACCCCAGAAGCGTCTTCAGCCGATCCGCCAGGGGATGCAGGCTGAAGATCAGCCATCCACCGCCCACGGCGGTGGCCAGCACCGCTGCCGCGATGGGCGTCGGGCCGTGCCAGAGCTCCACGTGCTGGGGGGTGCCCGTAATCGCCGCCGCTGCGAGGCCCGCCAGGCGCTCGACCGCACCAGGGGCCAGCCCGAACGCAAGCGCCACGACCGCCAGGACGCCGGCCGGCACGTACAGCAACACCGGGGGCTCGTGCACGCTCTCAGCGGACGGAGCCGTCGCTGCCACGCGGCCCTTTGCGCGGCGCGGCTGGGGAGGGCTGCCCAGGAAGATCCACATATACCGGATCCCGTACGCCAGCGAGAGCGCTCCCGAGAGAACCACCGCGCCGGTCGCGATCCAGGGGCCGTGCAGGAAGGCCTCCACCGCCGCTTCCTTGCTGAGGAAACCTCCGAAAGGAGGAAGCCCGGCCATCGAGAGCGTGGCCAGCGCCGCGACGCCGAAGGTGAGCGGCATCGCCCTGCGCAGCCCTCCCAGACGGTCCATCACGCGCGTGCCGGTCTCGTGCTCGACGGCGCCGGCGGCCAGGAAGAGCGCGCCCTTGAACGCGGCGTGGTTGAGCACGAAGACCATGGCCGCGGCAACCGCCGCGGGCGTGCCCCATCCAAGAAGCGCGGTGGCCAATCCCAATGCGCCGACGGTGGAGTAGGCGAGCAGGCCCTTCAGGTCGGTCTGCACCAGGGCAATCGCCCCACCCGCAAGCATTGTCGCAAGCCCGACAGGTGTGACTGCGGCCACCCAGAGGGTTGTGCCGCCCAGCATCGGCAGCAGGCGCGCCAACAGGTACACCCCGGCCCACACCATCGTGGCGGCGTGCAGGTAGGTCGAGACCGGCGTGGGGGCCACCATAGCCGAGGGCAGCCAGAACTGAAACGGCACCTGCGCCGACTTGGTGAAGGCGCCGATCAGCACAAGTGTCAGGATGACGGGGTAGGCCGGATCCGCCTTGATCGCCGCGGCCTTGGCCAGCAGCGCGCTTATCTGCCAGCTCCCGCCGACCTGCGCCAGCATCACCAGGCCGACCAGCATCACAACGCCGCCGGCCACCGTGACGACCAGCGCCTTGGTTGCGCCGGCGCGCGCGTCGGGGTCCTCGTTCCTGTATCCGATCAGGAAGAACGAGGCCAGGCTGGTCAGCTCCCAGAAGACATAGAGGACGATCAGGTCGTCCGCGAGCACGACCCCGAGCATCGCGCCCATGAAGATCAGCATGTGGGCGTAGAACCGGCCGAGTTCCCTGCCCGCGTGCATATAGGCGACCGAGTAGATGAGGACCAGCACGCCGACGGCCAGGATCAGTCCCGCGAACAGGAGCGCCAGCCCGTCGAGCGTAAGGGCGTACCGGAGGCCCACATCCGGGAACCAATCCAGCGACAGTCGCAGCGCCTGCCCGCTCCAGACAGGTTGAGCGAGCACCACGAGCGCCGCCAGCAGGCCGGCTGCAACGCCGGCGCTGGTCCAGCCGGGATGAGCCCGAAGCCGGCCGGCAATCGGACCGGCAAGGGGGGCAGCCAGGATGGCGATCAGTGGAAGAGCGCCGAGCAGGAGGTTCACCCGGCGCCTACCGAACCCAGGGATGTTCTGGAATCTGATCTCACCTGGACCACGCGACTTACGGTACAAGAGTCGCAGGGTACGGTCAAGCGACCGGGGAGCCCGCTGGTCGATGCGAACGGCACGATGCGCGCCGGCATCGCAGGATACGGCCGGGGACGGCAGAACTGAACCATGAGGAGGGACAACCACCATGCGAAAGCACTGCAAGACCGCATTGTTGACCGCGGCCGCGCTGGTCGCGGCGAGCGCCATGGTAGCCGTCGCGCTGCCCGCCCTGGCGCAGCCGGCCTCCCCGACCCTGTCACAGGCCACCCAGGAGTGGCTGCGTGCGGCCAGGCTCGGCCCGCACGCCGAGCCGCGCTTTGACGTCGAGGCGCTCTATGCGCAGGCCAAGAAGGAGGGCGCGGTTGCCGTCTATTCCTATTCGTCGCGCATTCACGCCATCGCAAGCACCTTCGAGAAGCAGTACCCCGGAATAAAGGTCAACGCCTTCGACCTCGACGGCGCCGAGATCATCACGAAGGTTCTGGCCGAGCAGCGCGCCCGCAACTACCAGTCCGACCTGATCTTCCTCCCGGAAGTGGCCACCGTGAAGCACCTCCTGATGCCGCGCGGGATGGTCTTCAACTACGTGCCGCCGGACCTGATCACCAAGATCCCCAGGCAGTACCGCGAGCCGCTTCTGGCGCGTCAGTTCAGCTTCCGAGTCGTCTTCTACAACAGCGAACGCCACGCGACCCCTCCGGTGGGCAACCTGTGGGACCTCACCCAGCCCGAGTGGAAGGGGCGGGTGATGCTCCCGGACCCCCTCAAGATCCCGGAGTACCTGTCGTTTCTCGTGACGATCGCGCAGCGATCCGGTGACATGGCCAAGGCCCACCAGCAGAAGTACGGCGACCTGCGCATTGCCCCCGGGGTGGAGGGGGCCGGCTACGAGTGGATCCGGCGCCTGCTTGCAAACGATCTGATCATCGCGCCGTCCACCGATGCCGTGACAAACGCCATCGGTCGGACCGGGCAGACCGCACCCCCGATCGGGATCTCGGCCTGGTCGCGCGTGCGCGACAAGATCCGCGCGCCTGCGCTGCGATTCGAGCCGGCGCTCGCCGTGGATCCGGTCGGGGCAGTCAGCGACATTGCGATCCTCGCCATCCCGGCGCACGCGCCGCACCCCGCCGCGGCCAAGCTGCTTATCCGGTGGTTGATGGGCGACGAGAAAGGCGGGCAGGGGTTCACGCCGTTCTACATCGAGGGACACCTGCCGACGCGGGTGGATGTCCCGCCGCCGCCGGGGATGCCGCTGCTCCACCACCTTAAGGTCTGGGACCAGGACTACGACGCGATCTGGAAGACCTCGTCGAGGGTCAGGGACTTCTGGATAAGGCATCTCCGCTGAGCCGCCGGCGGTCAGCCTAGCCCATGGCCCTGGTCAGTCCGGCCCTCACGGTGCGCCTGCACCGCCTCCGTTACAGCCTGAGCCGGCCCCACGTGGTGATCGGCCTTGTGCTGGCCGCCGTCCTTGCGGTTCTGGTCGTCGCGCCGCTCGGTCAGCTCGTTGCGACCACCCTGGTCTGGAGCGACGAGGACCTGCGGATGGCGCCCGATGCGACACCGGGCTCCTGGACCGCCTACCACTGGATCCGCGGGTTCGCCAGCGAGACAAGCCGGAATGCGCTCTACCTCCCCCTGCGGAACTCACTGGTCACCGCGACGGGAGCTTCGATGGCGGCGCTGGCGATAGGCGCCCTGCTGGCCTGGCTGGTCGTCCGGACCGACCTGCCCGGCCGCGGCCTGCTGCAGACGCTGGGCGTCGTCCCTTACATCCTGCCTTCTTGGACGATCGCGCTGGTCTGGCTCACGCTCTTTCGCAATGCGCGCGCCGGCGCCGGGGTCGGGCTGTTCGAGTACCTTACTGGCAGCCCGCCGCCCGACTGGCTGGCCTACGGCCCGGTGCCGATCGTAGCGGTGCTCGGGCTGCACTACTTCCCGTTCACCTTCCTGTTGCTGGCCGCGGCTATGCGCAGCGTGGACGCCAGCCTCGAGGAGAGCGGCGAGGTCCTGGGTGCGCGCGCGGGCATGATCCTGCGCCGGATCACCCTACCCCTGCTCCTCCCTGCGTTGCTCTCGGCCCTGGTGCTGACGCTCTCGAAGGCCCTGGGAACCTTCGGCACGCCCTACCTGCTCGGGCTGCCGGTGCGGTACTTCACGCTCTCGACGATGATCTACTCCAACATAGTCAGCCGCGCTGCGGCCGCGGGCTACATCCTGGCCCTGCTGCTGATCGCAATCTCCGCGCTGACGGTGTACGCCAACCAGCGCATGATCGGCGCGCGGCGCAGCTTCGTTACGATCACCGGCCGGGGGGTGCGCTCGCGCACCGTGGGGCTGGGCCGATGGCGCGGCGCCGCCGCGGTGTTCGCCTGGGGCCTGATCGCGATCTCGGTGTTCTTGCCGCTGGCGCTGCTTGTATGGGAGAGCCTGATGCGGTATTCCGACAACTACTCGCTCGGCAACCTGACCCTGCATTTCTGGGTCGGGAGTCCCGACCTGGCGATCGCCGATGGCGAGGCCGGCATCCTGCGCAATCGCCAGATCCTCGGCGCCGCCTGGAACAGCATCCGCCTCAGCCTTTCCGTGGCAGTCCTCAGCGCGGTCGCCGGTATCGCGGTCGGACTGACGGTCGTCAAGGGACGCGGCACTCTGCTCGCCAAGAGCGTCGAGCAGGTGTCGTTCCTGCCGTACCTGGTCCCCAGCATCGCGTTTGGCGCGATCTACCTGGCCGTCTTCCTGCGGTCGTGGGGCCCGCTCCCCGCGCTCTATGGGTCGTTCGCGCTGCTGGTCATGATCTGCGCCGTGAAGAACCTGCCGTTCGCCTCGCGCAGCGGCATCGCCGCCATGATGCAGGTCAGCGGCGAGCTCGAGGAGGCCTCCGTGGTACTCGGGGCTCCCCTGTGGCTGCGGCTGCGCAGGGTCCTGGCGCCGCTTGTGGCGAGCGGGCTGCTGTCCGGGGTGTTGCTGGCGTTCATCTCGACCATGCGCGAGCTGTCGCTCATCATCCTGCTGATCACCCCGGCAACCCGCACGCTTACCACCATGACCTTCCGCTACACCGAGCAGGGAGCGCCCCAGTTCGCCAACGCGATAATCGTACTGCTGATCGCGCTGATCCTGGCAGGGGAGATCGCGGCGCGGCGACTCGAGGCCCGCGCGCACGCAACGCGGCGGTCGGAAGGGGTGGTGGCATGAGCCCTGCACAAGAGCGCTGTCCCGGGGGTGGGCAGACCGCCCTGGTCGAGCTGCGCGGGGTGACGAAGCGATTCGGGCAGGTGACTGCCGTCCGCGATCTCTCCCTCAACGTGCGCGCCGGCGAGTTTCTGACGTTGCTCGGTCCGTCTGGGTGCGGTAAGACGACGGCCCTGCGAATGATCGCGGGCCTCGAGCAGCCCGACGAGGGCGAGGTTTGGATCGGGGGGCGGCCGGTGTTCTCGTGGGAGCAGGGGGTCTTCGTGCCGTCGGGGGCGCGCGACCTGGGAATGGTATTCCAGAGCTTCGCGTTATGGCCGCACATGACCGTGCACGAGAACGTCGCGTTCGGTCTTCAGGTCCGGCGCCGTCCCCCGGACGAGATCGCCATGGGAGTCGAGGAGGTCCTGCACTACCTGCACCTGGAGGGGCTCGGCCCGCGCTTCCCCCATGAACTCAGCGGAGGACAACAACAGCGCGTGGCGCTGGCGCGTATGCTGGTGACGCGGCCCCGCCTCTTCTTGATGGACGAGCCCCTGTCCAACCTGGACGCCAAGCTGCGCACGGCGATGCGCGTGGAGGTGAAGCGCGTGCACGCCGAGTCAGAGGCCACGACGGTCTACGTGACCCACGACCAGATAGAGGCGCTGACGATGTCGGACCGCGTCGCAGTGATGCGCGGCGGGCAGATCCTGCAGATCGGACCGCCGCAGGAGCTCTACGAGAAGCCGGCGACGCTGTTCGTCGCCGACTTCGTGGGCAACCCGATGATCAACCTGCTGCGCGGATCAGTGCGCGCGGCCGGCGATCCGGCAGGGCTCTCGGTCGGGCCGCTGGTGATTGCCGGGCAGACGCATCTCGCGCCCGGTACCGCGGTCGTCGTGGCGGTGCGCCCGGAGGACTGGCGCGTCGCGCCCGATGGCGCGCCGGTGGTGGTGGAGCAGGTTCAGCCCACCGGCTCGGATGTGCTCCTGTTGGCGCGCCTCGACCGGACTTCCATCCTGGTGAGGGTTCCAAAGGACTCCCGGATCTCCCCGGGCGACCGGATTGGCCTCGCGGTGGACCCCACGCGCGTGAACGTCTTCGACCCCGCCTCTGAGCAGGCGGTTCCGTTTGCGCCTGGCCCCGTCGCCCCGCAGGGATGAGCGCCATGACCGCCGCGCCCCCCGAAGCGATCTTCTTCGACGTCGTGGGATGCATCGAAGACGTGCGCTCGAGCGCGACGGATCGGGCGCGCGCACGCCGGAGGCTGCACCGAATCCTTGCCGAGATCGGCGTTCGGCTGCCCTCTGCCGCCTTCGACGCCGCCTTCATCGACGGCAGAGAGACATACTATCGGTGGCGGGACGAGACGCTGCGGGAGCTGCCGCCGGCGCGGATCTGGGTCGAGTTCTTCCTGCGCGGCATGCTGGACGGCCCCGCGCGCGCGGCGGTGGAGGCGTCGGCCGAGCGGCTCATGGTGGCCTACGATGAATCGTACTACCGCCGCTCGCTGCGCTCCGGGGTGCGAGGCGTCCTGCTGACCCTGCGCCGGAGAGGGTACCGGTTGGGGATTGTCAGCAACGTCTGCAGCCGCACGATCGTGCCCCGCAACCTATCGCGCTACAGGATAGCCGACAGGTTCGAGGCCGTGATGCTCTCCTCGGTGAGCACGCACCGCAAGCCGGGGACACGCATCTTCCACCTGGCCGCCGAGGCGCTGGGTGTCGCCCCCGCGCGGTGCGCCTACGTGGGAGACACAATCAACCGCGACATCAACGGCGCGGTCGCGGCGGGGTTCGGGATCACGGTACTGATCCCCTCGGCGCTGACGATTGAGAAGGACGAAGGCCTCCACCACCGGGCGACGCCGACACACACGATCGGGCGGTTCGTAGATCTGCTCGGTCTCTTCCCCTAGGGCCGGGTCGGGACGGACGCCGCAGGATCGCCGAGGCCGGGCTACCCCAGAACGATCTTCCCGTCGGTCATGTCTACAACCGTCGCCAGCGCCACTATCGGCACTCCCAGCGGTGCCAGCAACCCGCGGCCTTCCTCCACAACCTTCTCGATGACCGCGCCGATGCCCACGACCGTCGAGCCAGCGGCCTGGGCCAGGCGCACCAGGCCGAGGATGGTCTGCCCGGTCGCCAGGAAGTCGTCCACGATCAGCACGCGCTCACCGTGCGCCAGGTACTCGGGCGAGACGATCAACTCGATCGTGTGCCCCTTCGTGTGCGATGGCGCCAGGGTCAGGAACACCTGGTAGGGCATCGTCACCGGGCGCGTCTTGCGGGCGTAGACCACGGGCACTCCCAGGTGCATGGCCGTCGTGAACGCCGGGGCTATGCCCGAGATCTCCGCGGTGAGCACCTTCGTGGCCCTCACGTGGGCGAACCTCTCCGCCAGCTCGCGCCCGCACGCGTCGAGCAGCACGGGGTCAACCTGGTGGTTGAGGAAGGAATCTACCTTGAGGATGTTGTTCCCAAGGTTGCGACCCTCGCGCAGTATCCGTTCCTTGAGCGCGTCCATGCTGCAGCCTCCGCTCCTTCCTCCGCTTGCGGTCGCTTTGTCTAGACGTCCTCGGTCATCATCGTGCGCGGCCTCCGCCGCAGCGCCGCGATGACATAGGGGGCAAGCAGCGAGAGCGCCGCTAGTGCCAGGATCACCGCCGAGATGGGCCGCGTGACGAACGTGGACCAGTCGCCGTTGCTGATGATGAGCGCCTGGCGCATCGTCTGCTCCATGCGGTCGCCCAGGACTAGGCCCAGGATGGCCGGCCCCACGGGGAAATCGTTCCGCCGCATGTAGTAGCCGACCACCCCCAGCATCAGCATCAGCACCAGGTCAACCTGGCTGCGTCCGGCCGCGAACACGCCAATGACGCAAATGACGATGATCGAGGGATACAGGAACCGCTCGCGGATTTTGAGTATCTGTACGAACATCCCCACCAGTGGCAGGTTGAGCAACAACAGGATCGCGTTGCTCACATACATGCTCGCCATCAGGCCCCAGACGACGTCGGGATGCTTCGTGAAGATCTGCGGCCCGGGCAGAACGTTCATTATCATCAGCGCGCCCATCATGACCGCGGTCGTGGATGATCCCGGGATGCCCAGCGTGAGCATCGGGATCATTGCCCCCACCGCCGAGGCGTTGTTGGCCGACTCAGGCGCTGCCACGCCGCGAATGTCGCCCCTGCCGAAAGTCGAGGGGTCCTTCGCCAGGCGCTTCTCCAGGCCGTATGCCAGGAACGAGGCGATCGTGGCGCCGGCACCAGGGAGGATACCGGTGTAGAACCCGACCAGTGTTCCCCGCACGATGGCCCACCAGCTGTCCAGGAAGTCCCTCAGCGACAGCCAGATGCGCTGGAGCTTGGCGAACTTGCGCTCGCCGGAGGTTATCTGGTTGACGATGAGGAGCACCTCGGAGATCGCAAACAGGCCGACCGCGACCGTCACCAGGTCTATTCCGTCGAGCAGATCGGGGATGCCGAAGGTGTACCGGTTGATGCCGGTGACCAGGTCGGTGCCGACCGTGGCCAGCATCAGGCCGAACAGCACCGACAGGACGGCCTTGACCAGGTTGTCGCCCGCCAGCGTGGAGACCGTCGAGAGCCCAAGGATCATGAGCGCGCAGTACTCGACCGGGCCGAACCTCAGGGCGAAGCTCGCCAGGGGCTGCGAGAAGAGCATCATTGAGAAGACGCCGAACGTACCGGCTATGAACGAGCCGATCGCGGCGATCGCCAGGGCCGGACCCGCCCTGCCCTGCAGCGCCATCTGGTAGCCGTCGAAGGTGGTCGCCACCGACGACGCCTCGCCCGGCACGTTGACCAGGATTGATGTGGTCGATCCACCGTACATGGCGCCGTAGAATACCGCGGTGAGCATGATCATGGCCGAGGCGGGGTTGATGCCGATCACAAGCGGGATCAGCAGCGCGATGCCCGTGACCGGGCCTATCCCCGGCAACACCCCGATCAGCGAGCCCACGAAGGCGCCGATGACCGCGTACATGAGGTTGGCCGGCTGCAGCGCTACGCCGAACCCGAAGGCCAGATTGTGCAGGATCTCGCTCATCGAGGCCAGCCCAGGAAGCCCGCCGGGAGGTTGAGGGAGAAGACGCGGTTGAAAAGGTACCACAGAACCGCGGTTATTGCGGCGGCCAGCCCCGCTGACCGCAGCCATGAACGCTCGCCCAGCCAGGCATGCCCGAAAGCCACGAAGGCGAACGTGGACAGCAGGAACCCCAGTGGCTCTAGCAGGCGGATGTACGCGTACAGCGAGGCGGCCAGCAGGATTGGCTTGCCGTGCCGCGCCCAGAACGATTCCCCCGCCGGCTTCGGCTTCGATTGGATCAGTAGAAGCACCGCCATCAGGGCCATCAACCCCCCGATGATGTACGGGTAGGCCGACGGCCCCAGGATGTCGGCGACGGTCAGCCCGTGGTATGCCCGGGCCATCAGCGCGTACTGAACTGCTACGAGCAGGATGACGATTGCCGCCATCCGGTCGGCGGTCACGGGGTCACCCTCCAGGCTACCTAGCGAAGCCGAGTTCCGTCAGCAGCCTCTGTGTCGCCGTGAGGTCGTCGTCAATGAACTTGCGCAGCCGGTCGCCCGTCATCACGAACGGCGCCCACCTCGTATCTTCGAGGATCTTGGCCCACGTCCGGCTCCGGACCATCTTCCCGATGGTCTCCTCCCAGAACTTGACCACGTCAGCGGGCACGTCAGGCGGCATGTAGAAACCGCGCCAGTTCAGGAACACGAAGTCCACGCCCTGCTCGCGCGCGGTCGGAATGTCCTTGAGGGTGCCTCCAAGCCTATCAGGCGACAGGATGGCCAGCACCCGGACCTGCCCTGCCTCGATGTTGGCCAGCGTCTCCGAGAGGCTGCTGGACAGCACGGTCGTGGTCCCACCCAGGATGGAGGCCATGGCCGACGCGCCGTCACCGAACGGCACGTAGCGGACCTTGGTCGCATCCACGCCCTGCTGTTTCGCCAGCGCCGCGAACGACAGGTGGTCCAACGCTCCCGGCGCCGAGCCGCCGCCCACGGTGATCAACCCCGGATCGCGCCGGAAGACCTCGATGAGCGTTCTGAGGTTGTTGAAGGTCGAGTCCTTGCGGACCGCGATCACGTTGAAGTCGCCGGTGATCGCCGCGATGGGCGTGATGTCCTTGAACGTGTAGGGCACGACCCGCCGCGCAAGCGTGCCTGTCAGCGCCGAGCCCATCACGGCCATGGCGTGCGTATCGCCCTTGCGGCGCGTCACCATGTGGGCGATCGCCACGGCACCGCTGCCTCCGGGCATGTTGCTGACGGCGATCGGCACCGTCACCAGTCTCTCCTCGGCCAGGGCCTTTGCGGTCATCCGCGCCGTCGTGTCCCACCCGCCGCCGGCGCCGGCCGGGGCTATCAGGTCGAACGTCTTGCTCGGGTAGGCCGGGCCGCTCCAGCCGGGTGCGGTCCCTGCTATCACTGCCAGGACCGCGAGCAGTGTGATTGTGCGCTTCATGGTGCCACCTCCCCATTCCGTTGACGCAACGGGTTCTGCGCCACGCTCCCTGATCCCTCTTGCCCGCGCCGCGACCGCCGCCGGGTCAGCGCCCGAAGGAGCACCCTCACATCTCCTGCTTCCCCAAGTGCCCACAGCGCCCGCAGGGCAGGGGCGGTCTTGGGGCCCAGCACCGGTCTGGCGAGGCGCTTGAACTTGGCGCCCACCTGCGCGTCGCTCAGCGGGTTTCGGCTGTGGCCCGGCGGGAAGTCAACGCGAGCCGTGTGCGTGGCGCCCGCGGAGTCCACCACCTCCAGGATTGTTGGGATGCCGGCTGGATAGGCAGCGGTCAGGGCGGCATCCTCGACAACCGAGGTGCGCGCCATAAGCGACCGGATGTCGGTGCTGGCGATCCGGTCGGATGTGAACTGCCTTTCAGCAATCTCCCCATCCAGCAACGCCGCCGCCACAAGGTAGGGCATGCTGTGGTCGGCGGTCTCGCGCGTCGTGGGGGCCCACTTCTCGGGCTCGCCGCCTATGATCTCGACCGCGACCCTGAACGTGCGAATCGTTATGCGCTCGATTGCCTCGGGCCGAAGGCCGCGCGCGCGCAGGTCGAGCGCGGCCGCGATCGCGGCCTGCGAGTGGTACTCTGCCGGATAGAACTTGATGTCCGTATCGAGCAGCTTGAACCGCGCCGACTCATCCGTCTCCCCTGCCATGGTTGGGATCTCGAGAGGGCCGGACACCTGCGCGAAGAAGCCGCGCCTGCCCTCGAACACCGGGGACGGGCCGGTGAATCCCTCGCGGGCCAGGTACGCAGCGAAGACACCGTTCCGCCCGGCGCCGCCGTAGGCCGCGCCCTTCCACATCGACAGCTGGCCGACGCGGGTCTGCCTGAGGTTGACCCCGGTAGTGGCGGCGATGTTGATCGCCTGCGCAATCTGCTCTGATGTGCAGCCCAGCAGGCGCGCCCCGCCGGCTGCGACGGCGATGCTTCCATAGGTGACGTGATCCCATCCCCGGTCGCGTATGCTGCTGGCGTCGGCCAGACGGCAGAGGATCTCGTACGCGGCCACCAGCGCGGCCAGCAGATCGCGTCCGGACGCGCCCGCGGCCTCGGAGGTGGCCAGCACCCCGGCCAGGTTGTCCGAGGGATGGCACGCTTCCTTGGAGAGATATGTGTCGTTGTAGTCGAGGTAGCGCACCAGGTACCCGTTGACGAAGGCCGCCAGGTCCGGGGACGTGCGCTCTCCGGTGCCCAGGATTGTGCAGGCCCCGCCTGGGGCCAGGCCTGCCATCGCAGATCGGGCCAGGCCTGCTGGGGCTTCGTGTACCGCGCCCAGTCCGCACGCCAGCGCGTCTATGACGCGGCGCTTCGCTTCATGCACGACCTCAGCCGGAATGCGCTCAAATGCAAGCCCGTGCACGTAGCGCGCGAACCGATCTGCCAGTGTCACCGTCCGCCTCCGTGACCCGCTCCGCCCGGTCCTTCGGCACCCCAGCGCCTCTCGCGCTCGAGCCACGCGGGCAGGTTCACGATGGCGTCGCGCTCGCCAAACCCGGCCAGCCGATCTCCCATCCCGGCCGCTGTGCCTGTTGCGCGCACGGCGGACGCGGCCTCCTGCATGGCGCGTATCGCCGCCCGCTGGAGGTCTGAGGGCACTACCATGATCCGGTAGCCCATCGCCTCGAGGACGGCGGGTGCGACCAGAGGTGTGCGCCCGCCCAGGAACATGTTGACCATCAGCGGTGAGTGAACCTCGCGGGCGATTACGCGTAGCTCCTCCTCGCTCTCAGGGGCTTCCACGAAGAGAATGTCCGCTCCGGCCTTCGCGTAGATGTTGGCACGGTGAACCGCCGCGTCAAGCCCTTCGACCGACCGGGCGTCGGTGCGCGCGATGATCACCAGATCCGGGAAGCTGCGCGCCTCCGTTGCGGCGCGCAGCTTCCCGACCATCTCATCGATCGCGACGAGTTGCTTGCCCGCGTAGTGCCCGCACTTCTTGGGGCTGATCTGGTCCTCCAAGTGAAGCGCGGCCACGCCCAGACGCTCGAACTCTCGGACCGTACGGAAGACATTCAGGGCGTTGCCATACCCCGCATTACCATCGGCGATCACCGGAAGGTTTGTGGCATCGGTGATCTCACGCGTGCGCGCCAGCATCTCGGTTAGGCTGAGCAGCCCCAGGTCTGGTACGCCTGCGCTGCGCGCTATCGCCCCCCCGCTGACGTAGAGCACATCGAACCCTGCGGACGCAGCGATCCTGGCCGAGAGCCCGTCGAAGACACCCGGCGCCACCAACAGGCCCTGCGCCTGCAGCCGCTCGCGCAGGCGCCCGCCAGGAGTCAGGTGCGAGCGTGCCTCACCAATCACTAGGGAGCCGCGAACTCGACCACGAGCCTCGGACGGTTCTCGCGCACATCCTCGCCGGGTCCGAAGTACACAAGGTTGGCGCCCCCCTCCATGTTGCGTATCAACAGTCCGTAGTTCGGCAGCGTTCCGGCGACCCACGCCCTCACTATCTCGGTCACGTCCCACTCGACGAAGATGCGCGTGGCGCCTCCCGCTATCGTCACGGGGCCGGCAGGTCTGAGCACCGCGTAGCTCCCGGCCAGCAGGTTCCAGGTGGCGCCGGTTTCGGTCCACGATCGCGTAACCGGGAACACGGTGTAGAGATCGGCGCCGCCGGACCGATGTCCGTAGAGGAACAGTCGTAGCGTGGCCCTGCGCACCGTGGCTCCTGATGGAAGGGACACGCTGAAGAACACCACCGAGCGGAACCTGCCAGTGGCGTCGCGTCCGACAAAGAGGGGTTCGGTCGGGTGCGCGATGTCCGGCCGCGCCTCGACCAGCGGCGCGTCGGTGCGGCTCCTGAACTCCAGCGTTCGGACCGTGGGGGTACCCGTTGGCGTGACCGTCGGCGTGGGGGTCACGGCGATGGGACTTATCACCGCCAGCTCCCATGCCTCGTTTGAGGACGGGTTCATCCGCACGGTGACCTCGTCCCCACGCCGCACGCGCGCCGGCGCGTCGCCGAGGGGCACGGGCGCGCCGTTGATCGTCACAACGGCGTCGTGGTTGATGCGGACAACCTGCCCGTCCTGCAGCGCGATCGCGGTCGGGGTCAGCACATCAATCCGGCCGCGCACCTGCCGGAACGAGGCCCGCACACTCGCCGCGTCGTTGGATGTGCCCGCGGCCTCGACCCGCACCTGATCGCCGACACGCAGCGCCGTCAACGCCGCCGATCCGCCGGTACCGGTGCCCGCGTCGAATCTCAGGATCGCGGTCTCAGGCGTAACGTTGAAGATGTGTATGACCGCGCCCAAACTGACGTGGATGCGCGGCGGGGTGGCAGCGGTGACAATCGCGACCAGCACCCCTTCGATGACCCTCGGTGCCGGAGTGGCAACCGGTGTGGGCACCGGGGTTGGGGCCGGGGTCGGGACCGGCGTCGGCGCCGGCGTTGCCACTGCCGGCGGCGTTGGGAACGGCGTCGGCCGGGTCCGATAGCCCGGTGGAGCCGGTTCGGCCGTCGGAAGCGTGATCAGAACGGTGCGCGTGGCGGCCTGCCACTGCACGTACGCGCCCAGCGCCTCGCTCACGAAGCGCAGCGGCACCATCGTGCGGCCCCCGACAACCATAGGGGGAATGTCGAGGAGGACCAACTTTCCGTCCACCGCGGCTTCACGCCGTCCCATTACCAGCTCAAT
>Ga0194126_10005243_pt1 | contig 19158 bp, 16 predicted proteins | sample TA2KigC150mmetaG_FD_148641 | JGI IMG/M metagenome (GOLD analysis project Ga0194126, IMG submission 148641) | Freshwater microbial communities from Lake Tanganyika, Tanzania - TA2015035 Kigoma Deep Cast 150m | ecosystem: Environmental > Aquatic > Freshwater > Lake | place: Tanzania: Lake... | reverse complement strand
GATCAACTCCCCCCACCACTTCCCCAATGCTCCCCCATCTGATGAGGGATCCGTATGTCCGTGCTGGGTGAAGATGATTGGAATATTCGTTTTCCGGCAGGACCGTATCACTTTCAAGATATTCCCAAGAACAGGCTGGGTAATCTGTTTGAAATAATTCTGCAGATCGATGGCGAGGAGGCAGGCTCGTTCGGAATCGGGTATGGCCCTTCTCTCCCGGTAAGGTTTCAGTTCCTTTAAGGTCTTTTCAAGATCAAGTTTCATAGCAATGAGAGTAATGGGACACTTTCACTATAACCCAAATTGAGCGATTTTTTTTGAAAACCTCTTTAGCAACAGACTTCAGATCAGGTTTAAAATCACCCAAAGGGTGATTTGTAGCGCAAGGCTTTAGCCTTGCTTGCCCGCCGCAGGCAGGCTTTAGAAGCAACCCTAAAGGGTTGCGCTACAATGAAATTTAAAAAAAATCGCTCAATTTAGGTATAAGTAAGATTTCTTATATCATAAATCGATACCATAGCCAATGAAATATTTTTATAAATTGTCAGTAGGCTCGCAGAGACAATGAAAGAGAAATGAGGGTGAATGCTTTTATGGGGTTTTGGGAGTTAGGGGATCACTATGGAGAGAAGTTCCTTTATGTCTCTAATTTTCCAGTCTGCCTCGGCAAGTTCCGTATTTCCACCATATCCATATAGACATCCAATGCTTTGAAGTTCATTCTCTTTTGCCGCCATGATATCTTCTTTTCTATCTCCTATAACGATACTCTTTTCGCCTCCCAAGACATCCTTCACGATTTTGACCAGATTCTTCTTTGGGGAACCCTCTGCTTCCTCTGCGCAGAGGGTCTGATCGAAAAAGGCTGATAGGGCAAAGGCATGGATGACACCTCTAAAGTACCTCAGATTTGAGTTGCTAACTAAACCGAGACGGAAGCCCCTATGTTTGAGCTCCCTGAGAACCTTTTTTACTCCAGAGTAAAGTCGCCCTTTTCCTTGCGTCAAAAAAAGAAGTTCGTTTTTTGAGCTTTCGGTTATTATCAATGGGATTAAGGACTCATCATGGTTTAAAAGAAGTTCCTTATAAAACCTCTCGGTCACTTTACCGATGCCAGAAAGAATAAGTCTTTTTGAGGGAGGTGGTAGGCCAAATTTCCCGAAAGCCTCTTTTACTGCAGGGACGGTGACAGTCTCAACGTTTAGGAGCGTTCCGTCGAGATCGAAAATGAACCCTATTTCATGCATCAAGAGAGCGCCTCGCGGGCTTCGCGGATTGTTTTTAGAAAAGCTCGGGTATTCTCTGTGATGACATGGAATTTCTTCTCTTTGACCGCCTTCTTATCGACCAATTCACCCCCTGCTCCAACAGCGCTGGCTCCGGCCTTGATAAAGGCCCCTGTATTCTGGAGGTTAACACCGCCTGTGGGAACAAGAAGGATTTGAGGAAGCGGCCCCTTGAGCGCTTTCAGATAGTCGGGCCCTCCCAATTGAGCCGCAGGAAAGACCTTCACCATATCGGCTCCGGCGTTCCAGGCCGAGAGAATTTCGGTTGGGGTCATTGCACCAGGAATGACCACGGCTCCATAACGATGGGCAAGATGGATGAGATCGATGTTGAGTGTGGGGCTGACAATAAATTGAGCCCCTGCCAAAAGTGCGGTTCTTCCCGTTTCCGGATCGAGAATGGTTCCTGCTCCCATGATGATTTCGTCCTTATATTTTTCAGTCAATTCTTTGATAACATCAATAGCTCCCTGAACACTCATGGTGATTTCAATAAAACTGCAACCCCCCTCTTTAAGGGCCTCAGCCACATCCATGGCTTCTTGAGCAGAAGAAACCCGAACCACTGGGATCAATCCCTCCTCGATCATTCGATTAAAAATATGTCGTTTCTCCATACTGTTCTCCTAAGAAAATTTGTCAGTTATTCAGTAATGAAATCGACTCAAGGCTTCTTATTGTTTATCTAATTGACTGGCTTCCAATGCTGAGAGAAGGTTTTTTACGGACGTCAATGCCATCTCTTTGATGGCCTCATCCGTATAAGCGCCGATATGACCTGTTGTGATGATGTTTTCGAGAGAAAGAAGAGGGCTTCCTGTTGGCGGTTCGTTTGTATAAACATCCAACCCGCACCCGGCGATTCGCCCTTCTTGAAGAACCTGATACAATGCTTCTTCATCAATGATGCCACCTCTCGCTGTATTAATAAGATAGGCTGTCTCTTTCATCATCTTCAGTTCTTTTAGACCGATCATCCCTTTTGTCTGAGCGTTTAAATCGCAATGCATTGTAACAAAGTCGGCCCTTCTAAGAAGTTCATCCTGGGAAAGAAATGAAATCCCGTGTGCTGCAGCAAAAGGTTCGTCTTTATAGACATCATAAGCAAGAATTTCCATGTCAAAGCCTTTCCCCCTTTTTGCTACAGCTTTTCCGATACGGCCCAGGCCGATGATCCCAAGCGTTTTCCCATAGACTCCATGTCCAATGAGTCTATCCCATTTCCCCTCCCTGGTGGATTGATGTGATTGAGGAATTTTTCGGCTCGTAGCCAAGATTAATCCAAAGGTTAAATCGGCTACCGCCTGTATGTTTTCTTCGGGTGTATTCGTCACCCTGATTCCTAATCGTTTTGCTGTCTCCAGGTCCACCTTATCCAATCCGACGCCATACCTCGAGATGACCTTAAGTTTCTTGGCGGATAACAGAACCTCTGCATTATACTCATCAAGACCTGCGATAACCCCATCGACATCAACGATCAGGGCTTTCAATTCCCCTGCACGGAGTGATTTTCCCTGAGAATTCCATATCAAATCGCACCCTTTTTCCTTAAGCAACCGGATGGGTTGCTCACCTGAATTCATAAAAGAGACCGAAGTAATCAATATTTTCCAGGTCACTTAACCTCTCCATTTATTATCAGAATAATTTAGGCGGAAGATCGAGAAGTTGAAGGGTTTCTACTTTGGGAACCCCATGCTCGTCCCAACCCCTTTCTTGATAATAATCATCCAGCATCTCATCATACATTTCAGATGAAATAAGTTTTCCTTTTGCCATTCCATCAGGAAGAGGTTCTTCCATAATACGCCTTGGAAGGAAATCATCTTTTCTGCTTATTCCTTCTCGGTTGAGAATCAATCTCTCAAGCGTGCAAATTCTTTTTCCGATGGTCATCAACTCGGGATTGAAATCATATCCGGTGACGAATTCCAATACGTTTTCTTTTGGTTTTTCAGTAAATCCCATGGCCCCCCGAACGACCGTGCAGATCCCAAGAGAATCCACGTAGGCGCGATTATCCTGAAGGGTTTGGACTAAGCGACCTTTCCCTTTTGTTGCAAAGCGATCATGCGTTTTCGCAATAAGCTCATCCCTGATGGTCCACCCTCCCACATTATGACAAGCTCCTCGGCTGGAGGTTCCAAAACCTAAACCGATTCCGTGAAAACCTCTCGGCTCATAATGGGCAAAGGCCATTCCTTTCACATGCATCATGTAATATTCCAATTCCGGTTTCTTCTTCAAAATCTGTAAAAACCCTTCGGCAAGAAGGGCCCCCAGGCCCTCTTTTCTTGCAATTCGCCGGACCATCTCAACCATTGCTTCGGCGTTGCCGAAACGAAGATCGAGCCCTTCTGTTTCTTCTACAGAGATCAAACCCCGCTCGAAACATTCCATGGCAAAGGCAATAAGGGTGCCTGTCGTCATCGTGTCAATGCCTTCTTCATCACAGATCTGGTTGGCTGCGATAATGGCGCCAAAATCGCTTACACCACATTGACCGCCAAAGGCACCGATGGTTTCATATTCCGGATCGCTCTCGGCTCCCTTGAAGGGACCCTCCTTGACCGTGCAGATCTGGGCGCAGGCCACCGGACAGCGATAGCATGCTTTGTTCCTGGTAAAATAGTTCTCTTTCATATAGACCGAGCTGATGGTCTCAATCCCTTCGAAGACCGCTGATTGGAAATTCCTTGTCGGATAACAGCCCAGCTCGTTAATCACTTCTGTATATTGGGCTGTGCCGTGGGTGGTATGGGATTGCTTCGATTGCCTGGTATTTTTAGCGGCCTCTAAAATGAATGGTTTCAATGCTTCAGGGTTTGCCAGAGGTATCTCCCCTGTTCCATAAGCCACAACAGCCTTCACATTTTTCGAGGCCATGACCGCTCCCGGACCGCCCCGGCCAAAGCTCCTACCATCCACCTGAATACAGGCAATTCTGACTCCCCATTCTGCCGCAGGCCCAATGGACATCACACCAATCCTTTTACCCCCTAACGCCTCTTTGAAGTATTCATCGACCTCTTTGGTTAATCTGCCCCATAGAGAGGAGGCGTCCTGGAATTTCACTCCGTCATCCCCAATGATGATGGAGACAGGAGAAGGAGACTTCCCCTCAAGAATCAAGCCATCGTATCCAGCAAATTTCAAATAAGGACCAAAATTTCCACTGGAATTGGAACAGAGATAGTGCCCCGTATCTGGTGAGCGGGTCGCCAAGTTTATTTTGGTGCTGGCTAGAACCGGCATTCCGGTAAGAGGCCCTGTCATAAAAAAGATTTTATTATCCGAACTTAATGGATCGAACTTAGCAGGCATCTCCTGATAATAGAGATAAGCCGCCACCCCCCTTCCTCCCAGAAACTTTTTTCTTAACTCCTCAGGATAATCCATTTCAGAAGTTTTTAAGTAAGTCAGGTCAATTCTCAGGATTTTCCCTGCATATCCACCTCGAATCATGAAATTTCCCTTTCAAACATTATAGGATTCACTTGGAAAAGATGGAGTGCTTCTGTTGGTTCGCTCGGAGCAGATCAAGCTAATCCATACTTTTGGGCGTGCTCCCGCAGGAATTTGAGCCCTTCACGTGCCAAATATTCGGAGGATTGACTTGGCGGCCGCCATAATTTGATCGCCGTGGCCAAATCCGGGTTGACCGCCGGAAAAGACTTGACGACCATTGGCCCTTTGTAGTTCGCATCCGCCAGGCCCCGGAACACCTCGTCCCAATTAACCGTGCCAGTGCCAAGCAAGCCGCGGTGGTTTTCGCTCATGTGCATGTAGCCTAGCACGTCGGCGTTCTCAACCAGCGGCTTATAGAAGCCCTCCTCCTCGTAAAGCATATGGTATGTATCGGCGTGTATCACGATGTTATCCGCGGCAGTGGCGAGAATGGTCTCCCTGGTATCGGCCATTGTGTTGTACAGGTTGCTTTCGTAGCGATTGACCACCTCGATACCTAGTGTGATGCCGCGCTTCTTGGCATCCTCTGCCACCTCACCCAGCGTGTCGATCACCACTTGGCGCTCTCCAGTGAACTTTCCCAAGGCGAAGGCGATACACCCACCAAGGTAGGTTCCATCGACGGCCTCGAGCTTCTCAAGCGCGCTGATAAGGAATTGCTTGGCTTTTTCTGGCTCTTCGGGCATATGCGCCCATTCGGGCAACACGAGTGACCCTGTCGCTTCTATCCCGGCATCGGCGAGGGCCTTCTTATGCGCTGCCGCATCAAACTCCTCGGGTTTCAATAGGGAGATCTCGATGAAATCGAAGCCGACCTCACCTGTAGCGGCAATCGCCTGGTTTCCCTTTTCCGTTGTCCATTCATCAATCCACAAGAAAGTATGTGCGCCGTACTTGGGCATGGCGGTCCTCCTCGTAATCTCATAAGCTCATATGAGCTCATTTTCTTTTTAGAAGCTTTCAGAAAAGAATGAACCATGTCTTGTCAAAACTAATGTGGTTGGTCTGGATCGTGCGCATTTATAAGAGTTTTGCCCATTGAATTAACGGCGGATGAATCTCTCTCTTCCTGTGTTTACCAGGATTGCGATGAATACAAGCAGTCCTTGAACAAACTCAGTGAAATATCCGCTGACTCCTCCTGTCCTAATAACCATGACGATAAGTTGGACCAAATAGGCTCCGGCAATGACATTGATAAGATTGCCTCTCCCTCCTGTTAAACTAACCCCAGCTATCACCGGAGCCGCGATCGCGGGCATAAGCCACTCTACTGCAAATCTAGATGATACAAATCCCATTCTGGATGAGAGGACATATCCCGCCAATGCTGCGAATAACCCAGACATTATGAATGAAATGATCCTAATTCTATCGACAGGAATTCCCATCGCACTGCATGCTTCCGAGTTCCCTCCGACAAGGTACAGTCTTCTACCCGTCACCGTATGCCTGGCGAATATTATCGCAACGATAACAACTATGATAAAGAACAATACAAGTAGTGGAATTGGACCTATGGATGCCCTCCCCAAAAACATCCAAGAATCCGGGAGCCCAGTCTTCGCCTCGCCTCGTGTGACAATCAGGACAAGTCCTCCCAACATCCACCACATCGCAACCGTTTGAACTAATGACGGGATCTTAAGTTTGGTAATCATCCATCCATTAAAAAAACCTATTCCGCCTCCGACTAAGAGTGTCAATAAGATGGCAGCGGGCACCGGTAAGCCTATTTCCCATGAGTATATTCCCACCATGGTCGAAAACGCAGCCACGGCAACTATGGCAAGATCAATTTCTCCGACTAACATGACATACGTCATGCCAATAGCAAGAAGGCATACTGTTGTTCCTTGGACCAGGATATTTGTAAAGGTTGCAGACGTAAAGATGGCGGGAACGAAAATACCTGTAAGAAGGTAAATCCCTACGAATAAGTAGCATGTATAGTATTCCACTAAATTGGTCCGAACAGCTCCTAACAAGTATTGCGCCGATTTCAAAAGCTTCACCTCCTATAAATGTTGTGCCTCTTCCATCGCACGATCATCTTCAAAGTATCTGCAATTTATACTTCTCATCATGATATCTAACCCTCGATCAAGGGCGAAAATTGCCCTTAACAAGTTCTTAGTAACCACACCCCATAAGGCGATAATTTTTGAGTAAGTTCGTCTTATGGGAGCATGTATCTTACTATTTCATCGATACTAATTTCATGAGTGCGACCAAAAAACATTTTTTCACCCCCTCTCAACACCATTATGTAATGGCTTAATTTCTTGACCAAGTCCAAATCGTGAGAAACGATAACCATAGTGATATCGCTCTTTTTGTTAACTTCTCTGAGGAAATTAACGATCTCCTCCCTTCCCTCCAGAGACAATAGAGTAAAAGATTCGTCCAGCAAAAGGATGTTGGGATCCGCCTCGATGGCCCTGGTGACTGCTATAATTTGTCTTTGTTCCCCGGAGAGTTCTATTATTTCTCGCTCTATGTCTAATTCAGGGCCATGTTTCGCGATTGCTTCTGCTGTTAAGCGCTTCATCTTTTCAATGTCAAGGAACACGAGGGGGCCTATTTTTTTTGTCAGTTCCCTGCCCATGAAGAAATTTTCCCACACCTTCGCAATGTCCACTAATTCTAAAAACTGGTATGCGATCGCTATTCCTTTTTTCATCGCGTCAGCGGGGCTCTTGAAGTGCGTTTCATTACCCTTAAGGTAAATTTCTCCGCCGGACGGCTGAAGGCCACCACTCAAGATTTTTAGGAGAGTGGACTTCCCAGCGCCATTATCTCCAACCAACCCCAGAATCTTGCCTCTCTCAAGATCAAATGACACATTACTAAGAGCCCTGACTGTGCCAAAATTCTTCGAAATATTCTTCACTTCTATCATTGTTCCAGCTTGACTCCTCCCGCTCACCTGTTACCTAAGGTATCGATATGTAGTGATAAAAATAGATTCCGCCTCCGAATAAAAATCATGAACTTCAAACAAATACAGTACCCTGTCTAGCCCTTTAAAACCCAGGGGCAAACGCTCCACCCTCGACGACGGCTTTTTGCTGATGCGTACAGCAAACCCATGCTCTTATCAGTTAGTCAAACCCATTGTTAATTTGAAGATATTCACTCTGTTAGCGGTTTCTGCATCAAAATGGCCCACAACCTCGCCCCTCCTAAGGACTTTTACATCGTCAATTAAATCACTCACCTGTTCATACCACTGACCGGTGATGATAATTGAGGTATCTTTCTCTTCTCTAGCCTTTCTTAGGAGATCAAAAATATCTTTTATAACTCTTTTCGATAAGCCGTGGGTGGGCTCGTCCAGCAAGAGGATTTCCGGGTTCGCTTCGATGGCCCTGGTGACTGCAATAATCTGTCTTTGCCCCCCGGAGAGTTCTCCGATTTCACGCTCTATATTGAATGTATGGCCATATTTGGCGATTGCTTCTGCTGTTAAGTGTTTCATCTTTTCTACGTCAAGGAACACAAGGGGACCTATTTTTTTGGTCAGTTCCCTGCCCATGAAGAAATTTTCCCACACCTTCGCAATTTCCACTAATTCTAAAAACTGGTACACAATCGCTATTCCTTTTTTCATCGCGTAAGCGGGGCTCTTGAACTGTGTTTCATTACCCTTAAGGTAAATTTCTCCGCCGGACGGCTGAAGGCCACCACTCAGAATTTTTAGGAGAGTCGTTCTCCCGGCACCATTATCTCCAATCAATCCAAGAATCTTACCTCTCTCAAGATCAAATGAAATATTACTAAGAGCCCTGACTGTGCCAAAATTCTTCGAAATATTCTTCACCTCCAATATTGGGCCAGTTCCTTTCATTGTAAACCCTCGATCCTAATTATCTTCTCGGGAATTGAAGCCTACCCCTCACAGTTTCATCCTGATCAGGTGCACGTAGGCGCCCGACGGAAAATGATCTATACTTATTCTTACTTGCCGTAATGTTCCCACGGGGGGAACATTACGGCAAGTAGCAACGAATGCGGTCGAAGCATTATCTGACACGTTATTTTTTCCCAAACCTCTCAAACCATGCTTTATGGTCGCTTAGGAGTTTCGCACTCCATTCTGGTTCTTTTCCTTTAGCTGCAAATGTTGGGAGAGGTTTTATATCTTCACCGACTAAAGTAGCAACACTATTTCCATATAGTTCCCATGTATTAATGTTGTGCCTATCGGCGCGAGGGATTGGCGTGTTGCCTATAGGGGTCTTGGAAAACGGAACCGTTTGTACCGGCATAACCAGGTGTTTGCCACCCCAATAAGTGCCTTTGGGTTGCTCAACTTTGTAAGGCAGTGGGATCTCTGGCATTTTGAACGGTGGATACTGATATGATGGATCCTTAATAATATATTTTTTCGCTAACTCCCACTGCGAAAAAGCTATGGAATCAGGGGTTTGCGAATAGATCGAGTCAACATAACCACGTCTGACATTGTTCAAATCCGCTGGGCCTCCGTCGATATTGGTGATGAATATATGCTTTGGGTCCCCTACGTAGAACAGTTTGCCATATTTTTCCAATGCACGGAGAGTTCCCAGAATGTAGGGGCCACCGCTTGCGGAAAGTATTGCATCAACATCCGCACCAGCCCCTGCAAGAGCGGCATCTATTGCTTCTGCCCATCCCTCAGGCCTTAGACCGCCCAAGATTTCTAAATATTTGATTTCTGGATGATTTTTTTTGATCCAATTGAACCCGTCCTGTCTAAATTTCCAGCCACTCAATTTAAGATCGCCATTGGCGGCAATCACAGTCCTACCCCTTATTGTGCCGTATTTTTCCTGTAACCACTTGACTGCTTCCTTTGCCATCGACTCTCCTGCCTCAAAGTCGTCATAGCTTATGCAAAAACGAGCTTTCCCAGTTATATAGTTTTTATAGACAATTACAGGACAGCGGTATTCCTCTTCTGCTCTCCGTATAGCCTCATTTACGCCCCCCATGCTGGTGGGAAAGACGATCAATAGATCGGCCTTTTGCGCATAGGTAATTATTTGATCGAATTGCGTTGTGTCCGATCCCTCAGCAGTGGCAAAGTTGAAGTTCCAACCATCAGCCTTTACTACCTGCTCTTTATATGCAACGAGTGCTCTCCAAAAAAAAGCACCGGTAAATGGCATTAAGAGCCATACGGTCTTTCCGTGCTTAAATGTTGGTTGGCTTGCTGCCGGATGTACACTCGCTACCGCGATGATGGCCACAATGATTACGAGCATCATCGCCGTCTTCAGCCCAACACCTTTCTTTTTTTCCATCTTTATTACCTCCTTCTGACTCTATTTTGTACAATGGTTGATTATTTTGGAAAGTTTCCACCTTCCTACCCCTCGACTTCTGGACCTAATATATTTAATCTCACCACCTCCTCTCCTATCATAATTCACCAATGCTGGATTACCATGGTGACGCCGATTGACCTCCATTCCTTGCCATCGTATCACCCATTAAATAGCTGCATCACCTCCCTTGATCCTTCGCTTTTTAACTCAATTCTTCAATTGCCTCTTTTTAAATAAATAAAAATAAATTCCTTTTTTAAGAAATTTTATAGAAATTTTTTTCTAAAATGTCAAGCCTTTTTTCAATGCTTATTGACTTAGCTCGCCAATTTAGCCGCATTCCCTTGTTTATACAGAGTATTTTTGATTTGGAATTTTCTTAATGGGTATTACAAAAAAGCTTTATAAAGTAAAAAACCCTGCAGCAGAGCTCCTCGGATGAAAACAGGTATTTTTATAAAGATAAGCCGCCACTCCCCTTCCTCTTAGAAACTTTTTTCTTAACTCCTCAGGATAATCTATCTCAGAAGTTTTTTAGTGTTTCAGGACAATTCTCAGGATTTTCCCTTCATATCCCCCTCGAATCATGAAATTTCCCCTTCAAACATTATTATGATCCTGAATCATGCGTGAAAAGTATTACCAAATAACAATATTATCAATAAAAAACCTTGATAAAATGCCTCGAAAAAGGCATTTAGGGACCTTAAAGAACAGTTCGCCGAAAACCTACCCTTTAGTTAGGTTTTTAAACCATGCAATTTGGCCATTAAATATTATTTTCAAGTTTTGTGAAATGATTCTTTTCCCCTTTGGTTAAGGGCATCAATAACATATTTTAATCTAAAGGATAAAATCTGTACATAGTTTTCGCGCCGGATTCAGGATGATATATGATACACTTGGAAAAGATGGAGTGCTTCTGTTTCATGAGGACAATCGGATATTCCTTTACAGGGATAAAGTTCTAAAGTCATCCCCGATGTACCTTTTTAAAAAGCTCTTTCATTCCAGAAAGGAGTTCTTCATAAAGATCGGAAAGCTTTTGATAATGGATCGAATTTTCCTTTATCGGATCAATCCGATCTCCCGGTTTGGCAAATCGAGTGGCCACTTCCAGAGGATCATCCCAAAAGCCAACCATACGGCCTCCAATAATAGCTCCCCCTAACGTGGCAAACTCTTCCTGTTCTAACCTTACATAAGGGATTTGGAGAACATCTGCTTTGATCTGGTTCCAGACCCTCGATTTTGCCCCCCCTCCAATAACCCGTACCTCTTCAAATTGTTGCTCCGGTTGAAGGTCTCTCTGAATCTTAAGATAAAACGCATATTCAAAAGCGATCGATTCGAGGAGGGACCGATAGAAATGTTCCTTTCGATGGTTCCACGAAAACCCCATCCAGAGACCTCGGAGGTGAGGATCGTTAGGGCATACCCTTCCGCCCAAATGGGGAATGGAAAGAAGGCGGTTTGCCCCAGGTTCCAATGCTTCGGCGAGTCGATCGAGTTCCTGAAAATTGGTCTGACCAAATTGATCCTTAAACCATTCGAGGTTGAGCCCTCCGCCATTGATATAGGCAATGGGCGTAAATAATCCTGGGATCACCCCCCTTGGCCACATCACTGTCCGGTGCTTCACATCAGGAGTGAAACGATCCGTGCAGGTGATAAGACAGGAGGCTGTCCCAGCCACATCAATAGCCATTCCTGGTCGAACAATACCCCCTCCTAAGACTGTCGCAGCCGTATCTCCACAACCGGCAGCAATGGGGATGCCCGGTACCAGTCCAAAGGCTCCGGCCTCTTTTTCAGAGAGTTTCCCTATACAGTCCCAGGGGTTTAAAATTTTGGGAAGCCTTCTAATATCGACCCCAAAGGTTGAGCAGAGATCCTGAGACCATTGTTTCCCTATGAGATCGCTTAAACAGGAGAAATGGAGGAAGGTGTAATCGATCCAGGCCTGTTCTGATTTCAGGCCCGCCATTTTTCCCGCCACATAAACCGAGGGCATCACAAATTTGGAGACACGTGAATAGATTTCCGGTCTTTCGTTCTTCCACCAGAGAATCTTGGGCGCGTGATTGAAAGAGGCAGGTCCACCGGAGAGCTGGATAATCCGATCCCCGGCCTGATCCATCATCTTTTTAACATAGGGGTCGCACCGGGTATCGAGCCAGGAGTCATAAGGAGTTGCAGGCATCCAGTCTTCATCGATCCCGCAGACTCCTGCCATCTGACCGTCGATCGAGAGGGCAGCCACATGGTTCGGATCTTCAGAGGTCGAAGAGAAACATCTCTTCACGGCTGCGGCTGTTTCTATGTAAACCTCCTCTAAATCCTGCTCCACTGCCCCTTGACCCGTCCGGATGAGCCTGGAGGATTCAAACCCCTGACCGATCAACATCCCATCACGGTCGAACAGGGCGGCCTTTGTCCCCATTGTTCCGATGTCGATTCCAAGAAGAAGTTTTTTCAATTGGGAATTCTCTAAAGATTGGGATGAAGGATTACTTTCAAGCCTTCACCGCTTTTGGCAACATTGAAGGCTTCCAATCCCTGCTCTATGTCAAAGGAATGCGAGATCAAACGGCTGATATCGACCTTTTTCGATGCAATCAGGCTCAAGGCCCTCCGGAATTGAATATTAGAACCTCCGGTCACGCCGGTCACTCTCAAGTTCCGGTAATGGATGAGGTTTGAGGGGCAATGAATTGTCTCCTTCCCTTGAGGCAATCCCCCAAAGAAATTGATCCTGCCCTCTATGGCCGCTATCTCCAATGCCATCTCCTGGACCTCCGGGACAGGGCAGGCAGTGATGATTACATCAGGACCTTTTCCATCGGTTTCCTCTAAAACCCTTTCCCTGAAATCTTCTGCCATAGCATGAAGCGCCACATCCGCACCCATCTCTTGAGCAATCCGGAGCCTCTTCTCCACAACATCCGCCACCATCACCTTCCTTGTTCCCGAGATACGGCCTAACATCAAATGCATCAGGCCAATGGGGCCTGCTCCGAAGATAAGGAGGGCATCACCAAATCGAACCTCAGAGGTTTCAAGGCCATTGATGACACACGACAGGGGTTCAGCCAAAGACGCCTCTTCAAAGGAAACGGTTTCCGGGAGCTTAACGATATTCCCCTGGAGCAGGGCCTTGGCAGGGATGGAAATCCATTCGGCAAAGGCCCCCTCAAGGGAGATGCCAAAGGCATCATAGGAAGGGCAGAGATTGGCCTTTCCCTGGACACACTCATCGCAACTTCCGCACCCGATATTGGGGGCGACGGCCACTCTTTCTCCTGGTTTAAATCCTTCGACCTTCCTGCCAATCGCTTCAATGACTCCCGAGAATTCGTGACCGAGAATTCGTGTGGTCCCCTGCGGAATCTTTCTATGGCCGGCCCCAAGGATCCTCAGATCCGTTCCACAGATGCTTCCTGCCATCACCCGGATCAGGATTTCCCTTTCTCCAATCTCCGGGGGAGTAACCTCCATCATTTCCAACGATCCAATCCCCTTATACACGAGCGCCTTCATGGGATAGGTTCCACCTCTTCAGCCTTTCCCGTCTTGATAGAACGGTTTGCCGCCAATACCGCCTCGACCGTTCGTAGGCCGTCATAGGCGTCGGGTGAAGGGGGTCGGTCCTCAAGGATGGCCTCGATGAAAGCCCTTTCCTCTGCGAGATATGCCTCTGCGAAGCGTTCCGGCCAGCTCTGGTAGGCAGAGGAGCGGATGCCTTCCTCTAGGGTACAAAGGATGACCCCTTTGTTTTTTAACTCCCCGATCTGCATCATCCCTTTCGATCCGAGAATCTCTACACGGGCGTCATACCCGTAACCCGCAGGGCAACTGCTATCGACAACTCCCATCGCCCCGTTTTCAAATCGGATCGTCACCACGGCGTTATCATAGAAATCCGGAAACCTACGTTTCACCTCGGGCGTCTTAAAATTTCCGGCCTCGGCATAGACCCTCTTGAACTCGCTTCCTGAGAGCCAGCGGATGGAATCGAAGTCGTGACTGTTGACCTCACCCAGCATCCCGTTGCTCTTCCGGATGTCCCAGGCCCACTCCGGAGGAAGTCCGGGTCCCCTTCCGGTCGATTTGATCAGAATCACCTCACCCAACAAACCCTCTTTAATTTTTCGTTTAGCTTCTTGAAAAGCAGAATCATAGCGTCTCACAAACCCAACTTGGAATTTTACCTTATACATCTTAATGACTTCGATGATTTTTCGACATTCTTCGATTGTCAGAGTAAGGGGTTTTTCACAGAAGATATGCTTTCCCCCCATGGCGGCCTCTTCGATGAAACCGGCATGGGTAAAAGTGGGAGTCGCAATGACAACAGCATGGAAATCGACTTTTTTCAGGGCCTCATTCAGACTTGTGAACCCCTGAACTTTTCCTTTAAATTCGTCAAGAGCTTTTTGAAGTTGATTGGGGACCGAGTCAACCAATGCAACCAATTCCGACCGGGGAATTTGATAGAAAAAATTCTTGGCATGATGCGTTCCTGCTCTTCCAGATCCAACTATACAAATTTTTATCTTTTCTATATTCACCTTCCTAATCCATCCTTTCTAAGAAGATAAGTTTTTGAGAGCTACTGGGCGGTATATCCACCATCGATCACGAGGGATGACCCTGTGGCATAGCCCGGTTCATCAGAGGCCATGAAGAGGACGGCGGAGGCGATCTCTTCGGGCTTCCCCAGACGATTTACTGGCCTGCACTCTTCCAATGCCCTTCGGGCCTTCTTCGGGTCCTTCTCCTTTTGAATTGCTGCTCTGACCAGCGGGGTTTCAGTAGTGCCCGGACAGACATTGTTGACCCGGATCCCCTTGTCGGCAAAGTCAACAGCCATGGATTTTGTCAACATAATGACCGCTGCTTTGGAGACATTATATGCTACCTGATTCTTGATCCCCACAAGCCCTGCCTCCGAGGCCACATTGACAATCGAACCCCCTCCAGATTTGATCATCTCGGGGATCGTGTGCTTGGAACAAAGGTAGACCCCTTTCAGGTTCACATCGATGATGCGATTCCAATTTTCTTCGGAGGTGTTGACAACATCGCCTTTGGCATAGATGCCGGCATTGTTGACCAGAATATCAATTCTTCCATAATATTTGATGGTCATCTGAACCATCTTTTTAACGTCGTTCACGTTAACCACATTGGTCTTGATAAAAAGCCCATCCCCTCCGGCCTGTTTGATCTGATTGAACGTTTCCTTGCCTGCTTTTTGGTCGAGGTCTGCCACAACTACTCTTGCCCCTTCTCTGGCAAAGAGAATCGCAACAGCCTGACCGATTCCAGCTCCAGCGCCGGTGATGATTGAAACTTTATCCTTCAGCCTCATTGCAATCCCTCCTTATGAGAGGACCTTTGCCTCCCTACCCATCATGGTGCAATATTCATAAACTTCTTTTTTGGGGCCCCCTTACCCCCCCCTCTCATCTCGGTTAAAATTTCTTGTCTGCCAATGCCTCGTCTGTCTGTTCGATGCTCCGGAGCGACTCTTCGTATCGCAGCAGGGCGACACTAACATAGAGAACATCAAGGATGGAGAGCTGTGCAATCCGTGATGTCATTGCATCGCTTCGCAGTGCGGTTTCCCGGGTTGCGGTGTACAGTTTGATATCAGCAACTTTTGTGATAGGACTTTTGGTGTGGTGTGTGATGCAGATCGTGGTTGCGCCACTATGGCGGGCAATCCTCAAAGCATCTACTACATCCTTGCTGCTGCCTGAATGTGAGATTCCAATGGCGACATCTCCAGGTTCAAGCAAGGCAGCGGAGATGGCTTGCATGTGGGTGTCGGAATATGAAACTGAGCGAATGTTAATACGGAGAAATTTGTGCGCTGAATCGAGAGCCACGGCTGCAGACGTTGCCATTCCATAAAAGACGACCATTTTGGCCCTGCCAATGGCTTCTACGGCTCTCTCCAGTTCTCGGTCATGGAGGATCTTTATGGTATCCTGAAGGGCCAAGATGTTGGATTGAAAGACCTTGTTCTTGATGGTGGCCACAGTGTCATTTGGATTTATCTCTTCATAAATATGTTGAGGCGGAATGACCAATTCCCGGGCCAGGGCGATCTTCAATTCATAGTACCCCTTGTAACCTAATGTTTTGCAGAACCTTACCACGGTGGATTCGCTTGCTTCGCTTCTTTCTGCCAGTTCGGTAATAGAGAGGTTGATCACTTCCTCTGGGTTTTGAAGAATAGCGTCAGCGATCCGGCGTTCTGCCTTTCGAAATGTTGAATAAGCCCCTTTGATCTTCAGTAACGTGGTAGGTTCATGGCTTCTGATAAAAATTTGGTTATTCGTCAAGGCGGAATTTTTCATAAAAAACCTCAATCTTATAGATAGAATAAATTTTCTTTTTTTGAATTATTTATAGAAATTATTTTCATAATTGTCAAGAATTTTTTAAGCCGAACTTTGTAAAAAGTCGTAGGTTAAGGGCAAAGAGGAGATATCGCCACAATAGATAGGAAAGGGATATAGATCATTAATTAGAGTCTGTCCATAAACTAAAGGTTTCCAGAAAGATCGTCATTCCGGCGAAAGCCGGAATCCAGTTCTTTCAAGACCTTCTGGATGCCCCCGTATCAAGCACGGGGCAGGCTCCTCAAGTCAGGCATGACGGAAAAAGACATTTATAAACAGACTCTAATTAGGACTGATCCCTCACCATCCTTTGACGCCATTATATGTCACTTCTTGAGCCATTTTATCCCATATCCTTAAACAAGCCGTTCTATTTTTGTTCTCCATTCCCTGAATTCGGACTCAGAATCCAATATGCCCAGTTCCAGGTGAAACTGCCTCTTTTCACCCGGAGCAATAAACTCCAGGGTTCCTCTTGCACGTTCCGCGGCCCGTCCTTCAACGTGACAATTAGCAGGTTCAATCCCTAAGACATAATTCCCTTGGCCCAGCATCTTCCATTGAACCAGATTCTTGAGATGGTCTTTTCTGTATCGGATATAGAAACCGAGCGGAAGCTTCTCATTGATTAGAGCCGCTGTCACGATCCCGTCTGGATCAGAAGCAGTATCATGGTAGAAGACCTGGCTTAGTGCGTCAGGCATGGGATCATGTAATTCGCTAAAACCCCCGGCATTCACTGACGGATCCATGGCCACGGTTTTCTTAGAAGGAATGTGCACAGTAGTTTCCTTGCTTAGGAGCGGAAATCCTATATTCACATGATATAGAAACATTAAAGGCGTAGGCCTGAAGCCATGATTTTCAACCTCATCTTCGATTCTGAACCAGGATGCGCCCAATCGGCTGTGAATGCGCCTGGTCATCGTGAGATGCTCGCCCCAAAAAACTGCCTCCCTCATTCTTCCCTGGACGATGAGATGATATTCATCTCCCTCCCATTGTCCATCCGCATAAACAGATTCAGCCGGTGTGGCAGATATTCTTCCGTGACGGCCAAGTTCTTCGCCTTGATCCACACAGGGAGCCCCTACATTGGTTAAGCCACAGGTGATCACCATGCCACCATAAAAGAGGCGATGCCACCCATCTCCATCTGGTTCGTAAAAGGCAGGGGACACGTCGTGTGTGCAAGATCGCCAAGACAAAGGGATTCCCTTATATTCCGCAAAGGAGATATCCATGCCCCTGGAAGGCAGGACATTGTAACGGAATCCAGTTCCAGTTCGTACTTCAATGAGGCGCACACCTTCTTCGTTGCCGTCCTCGAGTCTCATAATTCGAACCCCTGCAATTTGTGAAATATCTCCAATTCTCTGAAGCAAATCGGATCGGGTGAATTCCTGACCGAATAATTGTACCATAGGCTACCTCCCACTAAATTCATAAACCTATCGTGCCATTATTGACGGAATCGCAAAAAGTCGTCATTCCTGTGCTTTTGCGCCATAGCGCTCCAGCGCGCAGGCGTGAATAAGGGAATCCAGATTAGAGGAATTTCAAATATCTTTGGATAGGTATTTACCTGATTTTTAGTCCCTCTGTTTCCATCGGGGGTTATCGATCAGAACAGGCTTTTTATCCCTTTCGACCAGAATCTTTATAAACCCTGTTTTTTCAATATCACCATAGTTGTGGCCTGCGTCTCCGGGATAAACAGCAAAAAAGACATAGGCAGTTTTCCCCGTATTGACCATCCGGTGCCCCCAGAAGGGCGGGATATAGGCAACAGTGCCGGGCCGGATATCGATGGATTCGAAATCTCCTTCCACGGTCTGCATCAGGAGGCAGCCCTCCCCTTCCAAGCCGAGATACATCTCCGAAGTGTCAGGACGTCTGTGATAGTGTCCTTTGGTCATATGATATTCATCGCCGACCTTTCCCGGATGGATCGTGGTCGTGGCGAGCTGGAGATGGCCATGTTCTTCAGGCAAAACCTTCTCGCTGAAGGAATAGATCAGGGGGTCTTCCTTTTCAAGAATCCGGCTTTCCGCTTTGTTGTCAAAAAACATTCCCTTCATATCGCTCAAATTGCGGATGTTGGTCCGGTCATTGGGGGTAAGCTCCCCCGTCTTAAAGTTAAGGTTCATCGGAAATGGTCTCATTGACATTGGTTCCTCCTCAATTTCGTGATTCGTGTCTGGTGATGTGCATCCAACACTTCCTTACACCTAAATTGAGCGATTTTTTCACCCTTCACAAGGGGGGTGGGGAGGCCGAAAAGCCTTTTAGAGCGATCACCTTTGATGGGTTGAATCAACCATGGGGATAGTTCAATGATCACCTGTTTGGTGAAAGCTTATGGTCAATTGCCCAAACTTTCAACGTATCGCATTCTAAAAGGGTTTGAGGCATCCCTGCCTCCCTTGTGAAATAGGGTGAATCGCTCAATTTAGATTACATTTATTTTACATTCATTTTAAGGGGGGCATTCCTGCCCCGATTTTCATCGGGAGAAACTCCAGCAGGAATCCAGATTAGAAATACTGGATTCCGGGTCAAGCCCGGAATGACAATCAAAGGAAAGGGATTTGTGACGCATTACAATAGTGATTCGTGAATCGTTAATCCCCCTCAAAGAATTTAATGACGATCAATCCATAGATATGGGCG
>Ga0194126_10005241_pt1 | contig 19165 bp, 19 predicted proteins | sample TA2KigC150mmetaG_FD_148641 | JGI IMG/M metagenome (GOLD analysis project Ga0194126, IMG submission 148641) | Freshwater microbial communities from Lake Tanganyika, Tanzania - TA2015035 Kigoma Deep Cast 150m | ecosystem: Environmental > Aquatic > Freshwater > Lake | place: Tanzania: Lake... | reverse complement strand
ATGAAAAACTGGGCCAGGTGAAACACCTCACCCTCGAAGCGACCGACCCCGACCAAAAAGGCATAGATGCCCGTGCCGCCGGCCAGCCCCGTCGTCTCGGTGTCGAGGAAGGCGAAGGTGTCCAGCTCGGCATCGGCCAGGCGCGGTTCGCCCGCCCACTCGGCGATAACGCCCAGAGGTGCCGTGACCTGCAGCGTAGCGCATCCATGCCGATGCTCCAGCGGATGCCGCTCCTCGACGACGTACACCGTGCCGTGCGGCGTCTCCTGGAAGCGGCCGGGCACGACCCGCTCGATGGGATAAGGGTCGCGCGGCCGCGGCGGCAGATCGCGCGCGCCGATTCTCACGCCCAGGGATTTGAGTTTGTCGGAGAGAGAGGTGGCCATGCTATCTCGTGAAACGTGAAACGTGAAACGTCAAAGGTTCATTTGGCACCCAGTTAGGTGCCAGGCGAGGAGCCGGCTTACGCCCGTAGAAAAGGCCGTCCATCCACAGCGCTGCGCGGCGCGCTGCGCCCGAGCGCCGCACGGCCCAGCGCACCAGATTGTGGGCCGGGTTGTTGGGGTGCGAGTAGGGGCAAACGGCCACACAACGCCCACAGTCCGTGCCGACGCGGTTCCAGTAACGGAAGCAACTGTCTGAGTTGATCCGCCAGCGTAACGCGCCGCCAATCTCTTCCCGATCGCCCAGGGGAATGGACTGGCCAGGACAGGTTTCGGCACACTTCTGGCAGATGCGGCAAAAATCAAGCACCGTCGTATCATCGTCGCGCTGATCCGGGATCAATGGCAGGTCGGTAGTCACCACCCCCAGGCGCACCCGCGGCCCCAGTTCGGGCGTCATCAATAGCCCCATGCGGCCGATCTCGCCCAGGCCGGCGTCGCGAGCCACCAGCGGGGCGATGACGCGATAGTTGCCGTCAATGTGGGCGCGGGCCGGGTAGCCCAGCCAGCGGATGAAGTAGCCCAACTGCAAGGCAACCCTGGCTGCTTCCACGTACTGCCGCGCCGATTCCATCACCCCGGTGGCCTCAGGCGTTGCCCCCATCATGGTCCGGTCCATCTCGACGGTAAAGGCGATAGCGTAGCGATGGTCGAGGATGATGGGAGCGCCATACTCGCCGCTTCCCCGACCAACGTGGGAATAGACGTGGTAAGGCTGCAACTCGGTGATGCCCACCGTGTACGCGCCGTAGTAGCAGGCCAGGCTCTTGATGAAAGGAGTCATCAGCGTGGCCGTGAACTCAGCGTGGCCGTGAACTCGGAGCACACAGGGACCACCGGGCCATCCACCTCCTCCCGCAGCGCACCGGTCAGGCAAAAGCTGGCCTCGGCGGAGGCGAAGGCCAGCGGATGGGCCTTGCTGGCGGCGAGGGAGAGCAACCCCGGCAGGGCGCGAATCTCGTCGTCAATGGCCCGCTTTTCCGGGCGCATGGCGTAGTAGGACTCGAACTGAGGGCTGCCTGGCACCAGACGCCAGCGGGCGAACATCATGTCGCGCTCGTCGAAGCGACGGTGCGGCACATCGTTGCCCCGCTCTACCCGGCCGATGGGCAGGAGGAACAGAACGATTCCCCCGCCGACGATCACCCCCAGCACAACCAGTTTGACCACCATTGGCAGCAGCGAGGCCAGGAAAAATGGCAGCGAAGTCATCACCGCCGCTCCCAACGCCACCCGTGCCGCGCGGCGCTCACCTTCACGGATCGAGATCACCCCAAACGCGCCAAAGCCGAGCAACATGATAAACCCCAACGCGATCAAGCCGATTGCTGTGGCTGTGTCCATTACGTGCTCCCCTTCCTCCTCACGTGCCAGGCACTTTCATAGGCTTCTTGGGGCTGCAGTGCCTGTAAGTCAGGTGAGATCGCTCAATCGCTCGGCTATTCGCAAGTGCCTGGCACGTTGAATCCGCGGTTCTTTCTCACGTGCCAGGCACTTTCATAGGCTTCTTGGGGCTGCAGTGCCTGTAAGTAAGGTGAGATCGCTCAATCGCTCGGCTATTCGCAAGTGCCTGGCACGTTGAATCCGCGGTTCTTTCTCACGTGCCAGGCACTTTCATAGGCTTCTTGGGGCTGCAGTGCCTGTAAGTCAGGTGAGATCGCTCAATCGCTCGGCTATTCGCAAGTGCCTGGCACGTTGAATCCGCGGTTCTTTCACGACATGGCCTCCAGAATCGCCAGCGTCTCCCGCTTGCCACCGATGCCCCCCTCACCAGCGGGACCGACGCACGACGGGCAGCCATCAGTGCACTCGCAGGCGGCGACCAGTTCGTGGGCACGGGCCATCAACTCATCGTGCAACTCAAACAGGCGTTGGCTGAAGCCGATGCCAGCCGGCACCTGATCGTAGATCACCACCGCCGGGCGGCCATCGGCCAGCGGCGACTTAGGGTCGGAATGTACACCCACGTCGCGGGGGTCGCACATCAAGAACAGCGGCGCCAGGTGGCCGAGGGCGAAGGACAGGCCCGCCAACCCGCTCCGCATGCGCACCGCCACTTCAACCCGATGGTGACAGCGCGGGCAGAGGGTGACCAGATTGGACAGTTGGTTGGCTTGCTGGTACGAGGCGAAGGCGCGGAAGGGGGTCTTGTGATGGACGTGGTGTGAGGGTCCCTCTTCCAGTGCACCGCAGGCTTGACAGCGATAGCCGTCCCGCACTCGCGCCCGGTCGCGTTGCGCCAGCCAGTTCGGGCCGTAATCGTTGGGATCGCTGCTCCACAACCCCTGCTCCCGCAAGTGCGCCACCGTCTCCTCGCTCAGCGCCACCCAATAGCCAGTTGTTACCAGCTCGGTCGGCGGCAGGGACACCTCGCCCAGGCTCAGTTGCTCCTGGGTGAACCATTTGACCTTGCGGAAGCCCGTCACCCGGCTGGTCACGGCGATCTCGCCGTGGGCTTTGGTCGCGCCCCGCACCTCGATCTCGTCCAACTTGTCCAGGAGTTGCACCGTCGTCTCCAGGCGTGGCTGGGTGTAGTAGTCCACGTCTGCCTGGCGCAACTGGGCGATGTGCTGGGCCAGGTCCAGCTCATCTACCAGGTACGCCTGTCCCTCGTGCAGATAGACCGCACCGGGATGCACCATCCAATGCGCGCTGGCGAGGTCTACCTGGCCGATGGTCGTCCACTCATCGTCATACTGCGCCTGGAGCAACACCGTCTCCGGCGAAGCGCTGCGCAGCGAGATGTCCTGGGCCGGATAGTGATCCGCCATCCAGAAGTACTTGTCTCCAGATTGATGCAGCACCCCGGCTTCTTGCAGGAACTGGAGAAACTCTGCTACCTGCACCCCCTCGACGCGGCCGAACCCCTCTCCCGCTCGGAACGGCAGCTCGAAAGCCGCACAGCGCAGATGCCCCAGCAGGATGAGCAGATTATCGGGGTTGATGAGGGCCTGCTCAGGCGAGCGACCGAAGAAGTAGTCGGGGTGGCGGGCCAGGAACTGGTCCAGCGGATTGGCCGAGGTGACCAGGGTCGCTAGCGACGCTTCGGTTTTGCGACCAGCGCGGCCGGCCTGCTGCCAGGTGCCGGCGATGGTGCCCGGATACCCGGTCAGTATGGCCGCGCCCAGGCCGCCGATGTCTATCCCCAGCTCCAGGGCGTTGGTGGCGACCACGGTGCGCACTTTCCCCTCCCGCAATCCGCGCTCGATCTCGCGGCGCTGGTGTGGAAGGTAGCCGCTGCGATAGGCGCGTACCTGGCCCTCACCCCCAGCCCCTCTCCGCCCCCCCTCTGTCCCCCCCAACTCTGGGGGGGAAGTGGGAGAGGGGAGTTGTCGCCGCAGGTAAGTGAGGATCAGTTCCACCGTCCGCCGTGCCTGGGCGAAGACGATGGTCTGCACGCCGTGCTGCAACAGGTCGCCCGCCAGGCGGACGCTCTCCAGCAGCGCGCTGCGCCGCAGGCCCAGGTCGCGATTCACCACGGGAGGATTGTAGATCAGGAAATGCCTGGCGCCCCGCGCCGCGCCATCGTCGTCCACCAGCACCACCGGTTCCTCGATCAGTCGCTCGGCCAGCTCCACCGGGTTGGCAATGGTGGCCGAGGTCAAGATGAACTGGGGCGACGAGCCGTAAAAGCGGGCGACACGTTTCAGCCGGCGCAGGACATTGGCCACGTGCGAGCCGAACACCCCGCGATAGGCGTGCATCTCGTCTATGACCACGAATTGCAGGTGCGCGAAGAAATCGGCCCACAGGGTGTGATGCGGCAACACTCCGGTGTGCAGCATGTCGGGGTTGCTGATCACCAGCCGCGCCGTGGTACGAATGGCGGGGCGCGCCTCGGATGGCGTATCGCCGTCGTAGGTTGCCACGTGAATAACTGAACCCTGATCCCTGGTCCCTAGTCCCTGATCCCTGATCCCTGACACCTGATCCTGAGCCAGGGCCCTGGTGGGAAAGAGGTAGAGGGCCCGCGCCTGCGGATGGCGCAGCAGGCAATCCAGGACGGGCAGGTTATAGCAGAGCGTTTTGCCGCTGGCCGTGCCGGTGACGATGACCGGGTGCTGGCCGGCCTGCACGCACCGCCACGCCGTCGCCTGGTGGGTGTAGAGCGCACCGATGCCTTGGGCATGCAGGGCATCCACCAGCGTGGGGTGAAGGTCGTCGGGAAATGGGACAAACTGCGCCGGGCGCGGTGGAAAAGTCCGCCAGGCGGCGATGTTCGAGGTAATGTTTGGATTGGTGTGCCAGGCGCTCAACAGCGCGGACAGGGACATTGAGTTGCTCATTTGGCAGTCACGGGGCAGGCTGGTGGACGAAGCGAGCGAAGAGCAGCGCGGCACAGAGCCTGCCGATGCCGGACAGGATAAAGACGGGCGTGTATCCCCATCGTTGGGCGACGATGCCGCCCAGGGCCGCCCCGCCGGCCAGGGACGTTGTCACCACGATTTGATAAACCGCAGAGTAACGCGGCCGGCGATCCTCGGGAGTGAGAATGAGAAGAAAATTGAAATTGGCAAGCTCGTAGCCGGCCCACAGGAATCCACCCGCCAGGTTGACCGGCACCACGTGCCAGGGCGAGCGGGTCAGCGCCCACCCCCAGGGCAACAAGGGGATGAGCAGTCCAGTAATAAGTTGTACCCGACGCGTTCCCCAGCGGTCAACCAGGCTGCCAAACAGCCGCTGACCCGGCAGCGCAGCCAGGGTGGCCATCACGCTGAGAGCCCCTACGACGCTGGCGCTGGCTCTCAAACTCTCCACCAGATAGGGGTTAAAGAACGGCCCGGCGATGTTGATGGAAAGGTTCCATATTGCTGCTGTAGCGCAGAAGAACAGGAAATCAGGGTGAGCGCGCAGGTGCTGGAGTAGAGACAGGCGAGAGTCGCGGTCTTTTACCTCGGAAGGGGCCGAGGCGAGGGGTTCATTGAGACGAGCGAAACTGTAGGTGGACGCCATCCCAACGGCGAAGGCCAGGCCCATCGCCAGTTGGTATCCATTGGTGCCGCCAACGAGGGTGATGAGTTGCCCAGCGAGGAAGGTGGTCAGCATATTGGCCACGCCCATGGCCATATTGCGGGACGAAAAATAGCGACCGCGCCAGGACAGCGGCACGATGTCGGCTATGAGGGACGGTGATGAGTTGCCCAGCGAGGAAGGTGGTCAGCATATTGGCCACGCCCATGGCCATATTGCGGGACGAAAAATAGCGACCGCGCCAGGACAGCGGCACGATGTCGGCTATGAGGGACACCCAGGCGGGCACTCCCAGGTTGCCGAAAGCGCTGCGGAGGATGGCCAGGGCGATGACCGTGTAGACGGCCGTTGGCCCGGCAAACGCCAGGGGGACCAGCGCCAGCAACAACAGCGCGATGCGCGCGACCCCACCGCCGCTGAGCACCACGATTCGCTTGCGGTGGCCCCAGCACTCGACGAGGGTGGCTCCGGGCAGGAGGAGCAAGGCCGCGCTCAGACTCGATAGCGCGCTCATCAGGCCGATTTGAGCGCGGGTGGCCCCTAGCGCCAGCACGAACAGAGAGAGATAAGTAACCGCAATCGAGTCGCTGCTGCTGGCAAAGACCCCATCGAACCAGAACCAGCGCAGGTTTTGGCGGATGGAGGGATGCAACTGAGCAGTCCAGCGGCCACCAGTTGTAAACCGCAAAGCACGTCGCCGCAGCCTCCGAAGCATACGCACAGAGTTACGCCGGCCTATCCCAGCCAAATGCTTGCTTCGCCTCGTCCTGCAGCAGATACCAGATGATCAGCCCGCCGATGGCCGTCCAGACGGGGAAAGCGGGCAGCGAAAGGACCGCCAGCACGATAGCTCCCCAGCGAGCCCACGGCCACAGCCGCCACAGCCCTATGCCTACCAGCAGGAAGGCCAGAGCAAATAGCAGGCAGAAGAACAGGCCTATGCCGATCCCGAACAGTGGCCAGAAGACGTCCGGCGGTTTCACGCTGATCGTCCGGCGGTTTCACGCTGATCAGGACAGACAGCATGGCGAAGAGAAGGGCAAAACTGCCGATGAGGAACGGAACGCTCATCACGAAATGATAGATAGCGATCAGGCTGACTGCGTCAGGTCGTTTCATTGAATGCCTCCTGTGCTGTAAACGCTGAAGTTTCCCGTTCGCGCAGTGTATTCTTTCCGTTCTTTCAAAGCGCACGATACACCTCGCGGCGATGTCGCACGTAGAGTATCATGATTTGCTTTGCTTGTGTGTCCACTTCGTATACGATACGGTAATCGCCTACAGCAACCCGATATAGTCGCTCAGCACCTTCCAGTTTGTCTACACCGTAAGGGAACGGCTCATCCTTCAATTTCTCGATGCGTTTCATAACGCGCTCAACTACCGACCTGGGCAAGCGACGGAAATCCTTGTGGACAGACGGCTTGAAGCCAACGTTATAGGATGCCATCTTCTTTCAACCGTCGTTTCATTTCTTCAAAACTAATCGGTTGTTCGTCTCGACGCTCGGCGACTATAGCCAAGTCGTGCAGGTCTTCCATCAATCGCTCATACCGTTCGAGCGAAAGAATCACGCTCAACTTTTTTCCCTTTGTATCAACCACGTACTGTTCTTGCACTGTTTCCATTATTCAACACCCCCTTCCGAACAGTGTAACTCATTGGTGAGCTCGCTCGATTTCTGCAACCGCTTGCTCAAAAGGAATCACCTCATCCTTCGATGCTTTCGCTACGTCATAAGCGCGAATGGACTCCAATTCTTCCAGCTCTTCAAGCAGCCGTCGGTAATCGTCCACGTTCAATAGCACACCAACGCGAGAGCCATTCTCATCCACTACGTAACGTTCTTTAATCCCTATCACCATCGCTCATCTCCTCACTTTGACCGGGTGGTTTCGCCAAACTAACGTTTTACGAAACTGATCTTGCGTAAAGCACACGATCATTTGAGTGCTTCCCGCAACTTCTATAGCGTTTTAACACACCCCCTTTCCCCACTACTTCACTTCGGCTCTAACTAACCGCTTTACGCTACAGTCATATTATACTTGCCAATGCATTGTACGGCAAATCGCTGATGCACCTACTTGACAACCGGCCGCTGTGAGGGTACACTACCCACTGATGAACGGCTTCTTTCTTGCAGTCGGACTGGCGGCATTGGGCTTCCTGGCCTGGCGCGCCGGGCGCATCTGGGTGGACACAGGACAGCGGGGCTTCGGGCTGGCGCGTCGGCTGGGATGGACGCTCCTCGGCGTAATCACACCCTCCAGGTACTGGTGGGAGGCGCGGATGGAGGCGCTGTCCCCTCACGAGCAGACCGACCTGTTGGCCCGTGAGACCACCGCGCTGGGGTTGAGTCGGGCCGACAGCCTGCGCTGCCCGCTCTGCAGCGCTGAGGTGCCCCACGCCTGGGCGCTGGCCCCCGATGGTCGCCCTACCGTCGCCCCAGGCCCCATCGAATGTCCACACTGCGACTTTCGGCTCGATTCGTGCCGCCACTGCGCCCATTTCCTCTCCGGCGCACCCCAGGGCTGGGGAAACTCAGGCTGGCACAGCGACGACTGGACTTTCGGACGCTGCAATCAATACAAGATAACGCAGCCGGTGGAACAGGCCTGCGCACCGGAAACGGCTCGCCAATTGAAGGCCCGTGGCTACGAGCACCTTCGTGCCCCACTGCCTATCACGGATAGCTTCCTGCCCCCCGACTCCTGCACTGCCTTCAAGCCCCACCGCAAGCGGCTGCGGGCCGGGGGCATACGCTGGCCTGACACTCGTCGGGTAGCGCTCCTGCGCCTGCTTGCCCCACCCCAAGCCCCAGACACGACACCGCCCGAGGAACTTCCCTCGGGCGATGAGCAGTGGCTGCTGTGATCGCTATCTCCTCCTGCGGCGTGATCCAGCGGGGATGGTGCTCGGCGACGAAACTGGCGAACGGCTCACCGACAACCAGCCAGACGTCGAGAGGCTCAGTAGATGGAAAATTGCTAGCAGAGGCGGCTCCCACGCCGATTCGCGGGCATGGGAGCCCGCTCTGCTTCAAAATTTCCATCTACTGAGGCTGGCAGGGGTTGGGGCGCATGGCGCCGCAGGGGCACTCCAGGACCACGATGTGATCGGGGGTTTGCAATCAGCTTCTCATGCTAAGCCCAATGCGCCCCCGTTCGGGATCGAGGCTGATGACCTTGACCTCCACCACGTCGCCCACTGAGACCACCTCCAGGGGGTTCTTCACGTAGCGGTCGGCCATCTGCGAGACGTGCACCAGGCCGTCCTGCTTGACTCCGATGTCCACGAACGCGCCAAAATCAACCACGTTGCGCACCGTGCCTTTGAGGATCATCCCCTCCCGCAGGTCTTCCATCTTCAGCACGTCGCTCCGCAGGATGGGCGGGGGCAGCTCGTCGCGGGGGTCACGGCCAGGCTTGATGAGGTTGTCGAAGATGTCCGTCAGGGTGGGCAGGCCCACCTCCAAAACCTCGGCCAGCTCGGCCAAATCGTGTTGGGCGCGGAAGGCTTTGACCCTCTGAGCCAGGTCCGGCTCGTCCCCACGCACCTCCATCAGGGTGAACAGGCGCTCCACCACGGGATACGACTCCGGATGGATGAAGGTGTTGTCCAGGGGATTTTCGCCAGCACGGATTTTGAGGAAGCCCGCCGCTTGCTCGAATCCTTTATCCCCTACCCCCTTTACTTTCCTCAGTTCCTGGCGGGATTTGAAAGGGCCATGTCCATCCCGATGCCTGACGATGGCTTGGGCCACTCGCTTGTTGACGCCCGAAACGTACTGCAACAGGGCTGGCGAGGCAGTGTTGAGGTCCACCCCCACATGGTTGACCGCCGACTCGACCACCGCGTCCAGGGCCTCGGCCAGCTTCTTCTGATCCACGTCGTGCTGGTAGAGGCCCACGCCGACAGAGCGGGGCTCGATCTTGACCAGCTCGGCCAGGGGGTCTTGCAGGCGGCGGGCGATGGACACCGCACCGCGCATGGAGACGTCCACGTCGGGCAACTCCTCCCTGGCCAGGGGGGAGGCAGAATAGACCGAAGCGCCGGCCTCGTTGACCATGACGTAGGCCCCGCGCCCGGCCTGGGCGATGACCTCGGCGGCCAGAGCCTCGGTCTCGCGGGAGGCAGTGCCGTTGCCGATGGCGATGACGTCCACGTTGCCCCTGGTGACCAGGTTCACCAGCAGCTCCCTGGCCTCGTCCCACTGCTTCTGCGGCTGGTGGGGATAGATGGTCGTGCCGCCCAGGAACTTGCCCGTCTCGTCCACCAGGGCCACTTTGCAGCCGGTGCGATAGCCCGGATCAATCCCCATCACCCTGTTGCCCCGCAGCGGCGGCTGGAGCAGCAGGTTGCGCAGGTTGGCGGCAAAAATTTCGATGGCGTGGTCGTCGGCCTCATCGGTGCGAACGTTTCTCAACTCCCGCTCAACGGAAGGGGCGATGAGCCGCTGGTAGCCGTCGGCGGCGGCCTCTCTCACCTGAGGAGCGAAAATGGAGCGCTCGTTTTTCAGGTAGCGGCCTTCGGCCTCGGCCACGATGTCGTTCACTGGCGCTTCCACTTTGACCCTGAGCACGCCCTCTTTCTCCCCGCGGTTGATGGCCAGCAGGCGGTGGGGCAGGATGGCTTTCAGCGGCTCGGCGTATTCGTAATACATCTGATACTTGCCCTGGGGATCGAGGGAGGCGTCGGCCACCGTACAGATCAATAGGCCCCGCTCGAAGGTCTGCTCTCGCACCGCTTTGCGCAGGTCAGCGTCTTCGGAGACGACCTCGGCCACGATGTCCCGCGCCCCGGCGTAGGCGTCCTCCGCCGTGGGCACCTCCTCGCTCAGGTAGCCCTGGGCGAACTCTTCCAGCGTCCCCTCGGTGATCTCCTGGGCCCCCCGCTCGAAGGTCTGCTCTCGCACCGCTTTGCGCAGGTCAGCGTCTTCGGAGACGACCTCGGCCACGATGTCCCGCGCTCCGGCGTAGGCGTCCTCCGCCGTGGGCACCTCCTCGCTCAGGTAGCCCTGGGCGAACTCTTCCAGCGTCCCCTCGGTGACCTCCTGGGCCAGGATGAGCTCGGCCAGCGGCTCCAGTCCCCGTTCTTTGGCAATGGTCGCCCGCGTGCGCCGCTTGGGCTTAAAGGGCAGGTAGAGGTCCTCCACCTCTTGCAGCACCAGGGCCGCCCGGATCATGGCCTCCAGCTCTGGCGTCAGCTTGCCCTGCTCGGCGATGCTGTTCAGCACCGTCTCCTTGCGCTCCTCCAGGTGACGGAGGTATTTCAGGCGCGATTGAATAGCCCGGAGCTGCTCCTCATCCAGCCCGCCGGTGACCTCCTTGCGGTATCGGGCGATGAAGGGCACGGTGTTGTCTTCGTCCAGCAGTTGGACGGTGTGGGCGATCTGCTCGGCTTCCAGGCCCAGTTCGTGGGCGATGGTGGTTTTGATCAGATGGTCGGTCATGGTTTCTCCTTGAGTTGCAGAATAAAACAGAAGCCGAGACTTGTCTCGACTTCTCTACTGGCTTTGCCAAGTCGCTTTGACCTTAATGCTACCCCAACCGCATCAATCGCTCCGCGCAACTCTGCCTGAGTTCTCCATCGGTGCTTTCAGTGAGATACTTCTCGTACTCCTCCCTGGCTTTCTCCTTTTCTCCTTTGGCCTCATGAAGCAACGCTAAGGCATAGTGAGCGGCAGCCAAATCGGGGTTCTTATCCAGGGCTTCTCTGAGATCGGTAATGACATCCTCAATGCTGGAGTCGTCAACTTCTAGAGCCGAAACCCTTTCATAGAGAGTCAGTGCTTCCTGTATCTGGCCTTTCAACAGACGGAATAGGGCCAAGTTGCCAATCAGAGCGAAGTCATTGGGCTCCAGTTCAAGCGCCTGCTCAGTTAGCCCAATGGCTTCCTCGAAGCGACCTAAGTGATAATAGAGCCAGCCAAGATTACCATATGCCCAGACGAAGTTGGGATCCAGTTCAATGGTTTTGCGGTAGGCTGCTTCCGCTTCCCCATAACGCTGCAATTGGCGAAGAAGGATGCCCAGACCGGTGTGCGGGTAGGCATAGTTGGGGTCAAGTTCGATGGCTTTGCGATAGGCTGCCTCCGCTTCCTCGTAACGCTTGAGATCGTGAAGCAAGCTGGCTAGGTTGCTGTACGCTATCGCGGAGTTGGGGACAAGTTCGATGGCCTTGCGATAGGCCGCCTCCGCTTCCTCGTAACGCTTGAGATCGTAGAGAAGACCGCCTAGGTTGCCGTGGGCTATCGCGTAGTTGGGGTCCAGTTCGATGGCTTTGCAATAGGCCGCCTCCGCTTCCTCATAACGCCCCAGAACCCGGCAGACCATACCCTGGCTGGTGATGACCCAGACCAAGTCGGGCTGAAGTTCGATAGCGCGGTTGAAGTCGGCCAGGGCGTCGTCGTAACGCTCCATCAGCCGGTAGGTCTCGCCCCGACTGGCGATGGCCCAGGCGTAGTTGGGGTCCAATCCGATGGCACGATTGAAGTCGACTAGAGCGTCGTCGTAGCACTCCATCAACCGGTAGGTCTCGCCCCGACTGGCAATTGCCCAGGCAGAGTCAGGGGCCAATTCGATGGCCCGGTTAAGACTCGCCAACGCCTCCTCATAGCGTTTCAGATTACGGAGTAATAGTGCCTCGTTATAGTGGTATCCAGCGACCTTGGGCTCACGCTCAATCGCTTTTTGGATAGCTTGCAATCCTTCTTCGTATTTCTCCAAGCGGTAGAACGCACCACCCCAACTATTGTAGTCTTCGGCCTCCCCTTCCTCTATGGCGAAAGCGCGACCGTAGAGTTCGGCGGCCTCGGCCCAGTGGTCCAAATCGTATTGAACAGAGGCCAGCGAGCGCAAGAATTCAGTCTCCTGAGGGGCTAATTCTACCGCCTTTTCATAGGCTTCTACTGCCTTGTCCAGTTGTCCTTGGTTACGGTAGGCCGTCCCCAGTGTTTGCCAGGCCAGGAGGTTGTCTGGATCATGCTCAACAGCCTTCTCCAGCCAACTTACCTGCTCTTCATTACGACCCAGGTCACCTAACACAGCGGCCAGGAGTTGGCAGGCTTCGATTTGGCCAGGGTCTAGTTCTACAGCACGTTGGAGGGCATCAACCGCTTGCTCACGCAACGAACGTGCCTTCCTTCGCCTGCGTGCACGTTGTGCCTGCTCACTGAGCACTGTCCCCAATCCGAAATAGGCTACAGCATAGTCTGGGTCAAGGTTCAGGGCGTCACGAAAAACCCGTAACGCTTCGTTTGCCATTCCAGCTTCGCGCAAGGCCATGCCCAGGTTGAGATAGGCGGCTTTCAGGTTGGCCATGACTGCCGGATTCAGTTCTTTAGACATAGCTAATGCCCCCTGGTTCTCACTCCAAAGGGGATGATCCTGCTACTTTGCCCTTCGGTACCCGTAGGTCTCAGAACGCGAGTCGCTTCCCGTTTCTTAACTGCTGCGAGTTCTTCCGCTACCTCCTCACTTACCCGTTCCGTGCTCACCTTGCTCAGTTCTAACCTGGCTCTCATCTCTATCGCCCGTGCCAGCCACAGAACTGTTTCCTCTCTGAACGGTTGCCGGGCCACAGTTTCCAAGGAGCGTGCTAAGCTCAATGTTATCTCCTTTTCGGGTTCGAAGGTGGTGGCAGCTTGCAGGGCTCCCCGGAAAGCACCTACCAGACGGCACACGGCAGACACAGGCACACTGGCTACCACGTAGCCACCCAAGCGTTCCAATATGCGATCCAACCCCCCATAGTCTAGGGGGCCTTCAGTCAGTGCCCGCTCCAACCCCTGGCTGGCAATCATTCCTTCCACCTTGTTTACTTCTTCCTCCAGGCCATGTTCCTGGAAAATGGCCCATGCCTGGTTGAGCAAGCTCTCGGCTCGCGGCCATTGATGGCGCAGGGCGGCGACTCGGGCTCTTTCACGCAGGAGATAGGCCCGCACCACGGCTATACCTTCTTCCCTGTCCTCCAATCCCTCCTCGAAAGCCGCCAGCTCCAGGTGCTTTTCGATCTTCGCCAACCGGGCCTCGCGGTCGGGAGTGGCCGGCTCTCGCTCCAGCTCGTCCAGCATGTTATGAGCCCCTATGTAGTTAGCGCTGAGAGGGTGGACGCGTACCGGGACGGCTCTAGGCTGGAAGGCGCTGACTTCGTTTACCAATTCCCTTCGCTTCTCCATGTCGGCAGTTAGAGTATAGTAGAGAGATCGGCGGCCTCGACCGGCGACAGGCACGGTCTCCTTGCTCTTGACCACGTAGCCATCCCGTATCAGCCGCTGCACTACTGTTTCCACACTCTTGGGGTTGAGCCCCATCAGCTTCGCCACCTGTCCGATGGTGAACCGCTCACGGGCGGCTATGAACTGCTTAACCTTGAAGGTCACTTCCCCAGATACCGTCATCGTGCTCCTCCTTTTTGGATCAGGTGCAATAGAGTATACATGCGAATTTAATTCTTGTCAAATGAAGGAAAATTAAATCAATGAGGCCAGCAGTCCATTGATAATCGGATTGGCCTGAACCAATCGTTGCAAACCGGCTATATCATCACGTCGGCGGTAGTCGCTGATTTTGTGGACGAACTCGGTGTGCAGATCGTCTGCCCCAAAATCGTCAAAGGAACACAGGGCTAACTGAGCACTGAGGGAACGGAAGGTCTCGGTATCTCTACCCAGCACCTGCAAATGAAACCATTTTGCCAGGTCGTAACCCCTTCGCATCAAGTGGTTTTCTTGCTCGGTCACTATGATATAATGATCCAGTGCGTCAGAACGTATTGCCTCGTGGCCTAGGAAAGTGGGGTCATTCAACCGCTCCCAGTAAAGGTCAAAGGCAGTGTAGATCAGCCAGCCATCTTCAAAGCTACCTTGAAAAACATGTGGTTTCCGGAACCGGTCTGCGTACATGGATGCAGTATGAAGGTGGGATAGATGCTCGTGAAGGAAATAGAAAGGTAGATTGAGGAAATCACTGAAGCAGAAGTCAGCCGGAGCAAAGAGGAAAGTGAGGAGGCTAACCCCGCCCCGTTTCTCAGGGCGACAACACAGGCCCAACTGGTGGTCTAATTCCACTTCAAGCTGCACGGGGCGTTGCAAGTGATCGCCTGGCTCGCCGAAACTACTGTAATACGCTCGAGACAGTTCCTCGCCCACAGTCTGTGGCTCAGACAGGTCGAAAGGCACGAGGGGCAAATCTGTGACGGCCTCACAGTAAGTCTCACAAGCAGTCACCAATTCACGGTTCCTGGGGCGTTGCCGTCCCACTTCGTGAGCCATCAAATCCAGCAAGTTGTCCAGTGCCTCAGACGGGTCCTCTTTGAACGTACTGCCAAACGCATTGGCTGCCGGATCAAAGCATTTCTGGGCCAATTGCAACAATGACCAGTTTTGGGTGGAGACTGCCTGCTCAAACGACTCACAATGGGCCAACAGCCCACCGAAGCAGTGGCATAGAACATCAAAGATGGTTTGCCGGAGGGGATCTAAGGACATCAGCCCTCCTCGCTGGGCTTACTTCTGGTACTTGGCAATTTCCTCTAGAGCGATAGACACCGAGTCGCCCTCAACGGGAATCGTAATCTCCTTGCCGTCCATCTTGATTTTCAGTACCCTCACTTTGCCGTACTTTTTCTTGAGGTAACCGAAGACGGCCTTGAATAACCCGACCACTGGCGCGCCAATCAAGGTAGCTATTTCGAGGATCAGCTTGATGGATTCCATCTCCTCTTTGGTAGGCAGATATCGCTCCGCATGCAATGAGAAACGGTCACTGTCCACCAGGTCTGCCATCTTCTCTTCGGCTGCTGCCTGACGGATATCGTCAGCCAAGTCAGCCTCCACATCGGCAACTGTGTAGGGCGCTATGGGCTCTATCGCCAATTCGACCGTCATAGTTTCGGTTTTATCGCTCATCACTCTCTCCCTTCACTAACTTGACCAAACTGGCAAGCAAACACGACCTGATTCTACCATATCTCAACGGATTGCGCAATTAGTTCTCGGTTGGAGAAAGGTTTGCCCTTTAGTTTGCGTCACCGAGACTCAGCGAGACCAGCAAAAAGTCGGCCGTCGTAAGCGGTTTGACCTTGAGCTTATAATCCATCAGCCGTCCTTCCTCGTCAATGGCGAAGTGGCTACGGATGATGCCCTCGTAGGTCTTGCCGTACATCTTCTTTTCCCCCCAGGCGCCGTAAGCCTCGGTCACCTTGTGGTCTGGGTCTGAGAGCAGGATGAAGGGCAGGTTGTGCTTCTCACGGAACTTGACCAGGGCCTCGGGCGGGTCGGGGCTGATGCCGATGACAACGGCGTCTTCCTCCTCGATGCTGGGATAGACGTCGCGGATGGCGCACGCTTGCTGGGTGCAGCCAGAGGTGCCAGCCTTGGGGTAGAAGTAGAGCACCACTTTCTGGCCACGGAAGTCCGCTAGACTTACTTCTTTGCCCTCGTCTGACGTTAACGTGAAACCTGGGGCTAAAGTACCTTTTTCTAACATTTGCTCCTCCCATCAAACTATGAAATGGTTCATCGTCTGCGTTTCTGGATGAAGATGACGACGACCACGAGAGCCAGGGCAACCGACACAGCCTTCACGATGGTGCGCTGAAAATCTGTGCCGATCATGATGGCGTGGATGGTTACCAGCAGGAAGGCCACGTAGTTAAGGGCGTGAATCCCCCGCCAGTTCCGGCCGATGGTCTTTCGCAGCACCGCGGCTAGCGAGGCGGCGGCGATCAGGTACCAGGCCGGACGACCGCCCAGCTTCAGAAAGACGACCCAGGAATCAAATCTTGGTAAGAAAACCCTCAGGCTCCCCGCGTTGATCGCCACCCCTAAGGGGTGCAGCGTGACCAGCACCAATCCCGTCACGGTCAGGATATGGTGTACTTTGACAAAGGGGCGACCAAAGAGGCGAGATGTCTGCCGCATGTAGGCAGAGGAAAGGACGGATAGAAAAAGGGCCAGGTAGCCCATCAACCCTGATCCTCGGATGAACCAGTTGAGGGGACTTCCGTATGGCTGTAGCGATATCAGGCCGCTGACCAGAATCAGACCAAGGATACCAGCCAGGACCAGATACCATGTTCTACGTGATTTGTTCATTGACATTGGCTTCGACTCCTTTCACTATAAGTTTACCACATTTTGGCCGGTTTGTCACCAGCGAATGGCGAAGAGAAATCAGCCCCGAAAGGGCAGGCGCAAGCGGCGCAGCAGAATCCCCAACGGCCCGGCTGGTATCCGCCCCGGCGTCGCCTCCCCGCCCTCGGCCCGGTGGCCGTAGACGTCGTAGTGCGCGATGGCCGATAATGGCTTGCGGGACGTCGGGGGTGGATCCTCCGCCGGGAAGCCCACCGTCAGCAGCCCCACGATCTCCAGGTGATCGGGTATCTTGAGAATGGCGGCCACCGCCTTGCGGTCCAGGGCACCGATCCAACAGGTCCCCAGCCCCAGAGCTTTGGCCTGTAGCATGATCTGCCCTCCCGCCAGCCCCACGTCCTCGTGGAGGTACCTGCGATAGGCAGGATTCCGCGCATCTCCACACAGCACGATGAGCAGGGGGGCCTCCCCGACGTGTGCCCACTTGATGAAATAGAAGGCCGCGTGCTGGGCCACCTCCCGGCGGATGGCCTCGTCGCGGACGACAATAAAGGCCCACGGCTGCCGATTGCTGGCCGACGGCGCCCAGCGGCCGGCTTCCAGCAGTTGCTCGACCATCTCGTCTGGCACCGGGTCCGGCCGGTAGCGGCGGATGCTGCGTCGGCTTCTGAGCAGAGCCAGCAACGACTCGGGGGAGGGGTAGTTGTCATTCATCCGCTTGCCTCGCGCTCCAGTATCCCGGTCAGACAGCCAATGCCGCCGGCTGCCTTGTGGACCTCGTCCATCTCGACCACCCAGCAGGCGATGCCGGCCTCTTCATAGAACGCCTGGGTGATGGGGTTGCCGGCTGCCATCAGGATCCGCCGGGGACCCAGCGTCACGAAGTTGAGGGCCATCCCCCGTACCGCCTCTGCCTCGTCCGGTATGAAGAGGATTGTGTACCCGCGGGCCCGCAGGGCGTCCACGACGGCATAGGGCACGCGCCCCGGCCAGGCGATGGCCAGGTCGCGGTCGGCGAAGCGCAAGGTGCCCATCAGGTGCATGGCCCCGTAGGGAAGCCCAACCTGGATGACCTCGACTCCCATCTCCTGCAACAGGCCCGCCACCTGTGCCGCTCCCTCGGCGTTGGTGCGCAGTCCCGTGGCCACCAGGGCCGTCTGCGGGTCAATCCAGAGAGCGTCGGCCCCTTCGAAGGTCCCCCGCCCGCGCACGCTGCGCAGGATGGGCACCCCCAGGTCAGCCAGCCGCCGGGCGACGAACCGCTCTTCGCCGGCCCGCACGGTGGAGGCTGGCCGGCCTACGATGGCTCCTTCCGGCGTCGTGAACATCAGGTCGGCGACGAACATCAGGTTGGGGGGCGGCGTCTCAGACGGCTCGACGTAGTGCACCACGACTCCCGCCTCCCGATAAGCCTGGGCCAGGGTGTCGTGCTGCTTTCGGACCAAGTCGGCGTCCAGCGGGGCGAGCATTTGAGCCTGGTCCGGATCGATTAGCTCGTCCAGTTCTTGCCCCGGTCGATGCAATAGCACCGCTTTGAGCGGCGACCACTCCGTGCCCACGCCGCACGCTCCCCAGACCTGTCCGATCTCCTGGCGCAAGGAAATCATACGTGGCGACCAGCCCTGGCCGCCATAGGCTGCGGTTTCAAGGATGTCTTTCAACTGTGTCGTCAGGCGCTTTTGTCGTTTCCATCGTCGTGTTTCAGAACCCGTAGCACGCGCAGGGTGACCCACTTGCTGGGCTTCCCTTTCTTCTCGATGTCGGCCCACGTCTTGCCGCTGAGGGCGTTCTCCAGCTTCCAGCGGCCGTGAGCGTCCTGCCTGCTCAGGATAAGCTGGAAGGCATTGGCCAGCCGTGGATCGTGGCCGTAGCCCAATTCCGTCAGCACCGCTGTGGTTTCCAGCACGTCGCTCCAATAGGTCAGCGGGAAGCCGAACTTGAACCAGGTGGAGCTCACCCGCTGGGTATAGGGGTAGTCGGCCACCGCCGGGTCGTGGCTGAGCAGGAACTCAGCACCGACCTGGAGGGCGCGCTGCACGGCCGCGGTTCGATGCGCCGGCGGAACCGCAAGCAGGGCTTTCATGGCCTTGTTGGCCCCCCAGGCGCAGGGCTGCCCTTCGTTGGCGCTGCAGGCCAAGCATGGGCCGGTGGTGCCCGACTTAAGGTATCGAATCTCGCCGGTGATGGCTCTGGCCAGCCAGTCGAGAGCCGTCTGCACGCGGGGATCGTCAGCATAGCCCAGATGTTGCAGGGCGTACAGCAGATTGCCGTTCAAGCAAGAGATGGCACCGCTGGGCACTGGCTTTTGGAGGGCCGAGAAGGCGCCGTTGGCAGCGATGGAATGGCTCAGGAGGTACTCGCAGCCCTGGCGTACTCGCTCGTCGGTGGGGTCGGCGCCCAGCTCGGCCAGGAAGATGACCTGCCAGACGGTGCTCCGATACTTGGGCGAATACCCGCCGCCGGGCTTGACCCAGTAGCCGTCGGGGTACTGGGCGTCCAGGATGGCCGGCACCGGCCCCGTGGTCATGATGGCTGCCCTGGCCGCCTGAACTTCGGAATCGTCCTCGGGTCGGTCCAGCAGCTCCCGCAGGGCGAAGTAGCGCACGCCGGGGTTATTTAGATCGGGCTCCATCAGCCAGGGGATGGGGTTTTC
>Ga0194126_10005240_pt1 | contig 19170 bp, 16 predicted proteins | sample TA2KigC150mmetaG_FD_148641 | JGI IMG/M metagenome (GOLD analysis project Ga0194126, IMG submission 148641) | Freshwater microbial communities from Lake Tanganyika, Tanzania - TA2015035 Kigoma Deep Cast 150m | ecosystem: Environmental > Aquatic > Freshwater > Lake | place: Tanzania: Lake... | reverse complement strand
TTCGCTCCACGCTTCCTTCCCACGCTCGGTCGCCCTTACGCAGTTGCGCTTCACTTCGTTCGCTGTGATCAACTTACGGCGGGACTTGCACCCGCAAGAGTGCGCCCATGCTGGGCGCACATAAAAATGCGGTGCGCCATGGCGCACCGACAGTACCGCGATAGTCTTTAGTTTTATGGTGCGCGTGGCGCACCCAACTTGTCGTTCGTCGCAGTAGCGAATAATGAGCACAACAAAGCATCCGGACTTTTTTCGAGTGCATCAACCTTGATGAAGTCGTAAAAAGTCTGAATCAGGCTGTTTTGTCATTCTGAGCAAAGCGAAGAATCTCGTCTTTTCAGTATGTTAGGAGACCCTTCGCTTCGCTCAGGGTGACAATAGGGACTTTTTACGAGTGTATCAACCTTGAACTTTGAACGCTTGAACGTTGAACATGTTGTATCTCCCAACTCCGAACTCCAGACTCCAAACTCCAGACTCTCTAACCCTTCATCACCCCCAGAGGCTTCAACCGCGCGACCTTGACAGCCAGCCCGGCCGCTGCAACCACATCGACCACCTCGTTCACGTCCTTGTAGGCCTCGGGCATTTCCTCGGTTAGGGTTCCCCGCCCGGCTGCGCGCACATAAATGCCCGCCTGCTCGAGCTCCCGGTCGATCCTGCGGCCGCGCGCAGCCTTCTGCGCCTGGTTACGCGACATGGCCCGGCCGGCACCGTGACAGCAGCTGCCAAATGTCTCCTGCATGGAGCGCTGCGTGCCGGCCAGCACATACGAGCAGCGGCCCATGTCGCCCGGAACCAGCACCGGCTGGCCCACGCTGCGATAGTCTTCGGGTATCCGGGCATGACCGGGCCCGAACGCGCGGGTTGCGCCCTTGCGGTGCACGCACAGCATTTGAACCCGGCCGTTGACCGTGTGTTCCTCGACCTTGGCAATATTGTGGCACACGTCATAGACAAGGGCCATGCGCAGCGCTGCCGGATTCAGGCCCAGCACCTGCTCGAACGTTTCGCGCACCCAGTGCCCGATGATCTGGCGGTTGGCAAACGCAAAATTGGCAGCCGCGGACATGGCCGCGATATAGCGGCCGCCTTCCGGAGACGCGACCGGCGCACAGCACAGCTGCCGGTCCGGCAGACTGATACCGTATTTCTGGGCCGCCTTGAGCATTGTCTTAATGGAATCATCACATACCTGGTAGCCAAGTCCCCGCGATCCCGTGTGTACGCTCACCACCACCCGCCCAACGTCAAGCCCCATGGCAGCGGCTGCCCGAGAGTCAAAAACTTCATCCACGCAGGCGATCTCGACAAAATGATTGCCTGAGCCCAGCGTGCCCAGCTGCTGGCGGCCGCGCTCAAGCGCCCGGTCCGATACTGCTTCAGGATCAGCGCCTTCGATGCAACCGTGATCCTCGATGTGTTCAAGTTCAGAGTTCTCGCCGAATCCTCTCTTCACGGCCCAGGCCGCGCCCTGCTCCAGCACGGCGGACTGATCCTTAGCTCCCAGCTTCAGGTCCGATCTCTTTGAGCCGAGGCCGGAAGGGATATTGCAAAACAGCGCGTCAATCAGCCGCTCAACATGGCCGGCAATATCCTGCCTCCCGAGGCCCGTGCGCATCAGGCGCACGCCGCAGTTGATGTCATAGCCCACCCCTCCCGGAGAGACTACGCCCGCGTCCACGTCGAAGGCCGCCACCCCGCCGATGGGAAACCCGTAGCCCCAGTGAATGTCGGGCATGGCCAGGCTGCTGCCCACAATGCCCGGCAGACAGGCGACAGCGCTCACCTGCTGCAGGCTCTGATCGCCCATGATCTTCGGCAGCATCGCTTCCGAGGCATAGATTAACCCCGTCGTGCGCATGGCATCGCGCCGCTCGATCATCCAGCGGCTGCCGTCGATTTTTTTGACTGGGATGTTCTTCTCTGCCATGAATGCTCCGTATTGTTGTAAACGGTGCCGGCGACGGATATAGTGCAGGCCACCCCTGCAGGCTCTGAACGCTAGTATAGAACCATATGCGAGCAGCTGCAACATGCAGGATGCCGAAATATACTGTTTCTGCAAAGAGATAAACTTTTTCCGCTGAGGATAACCCGGCGGTGACAAGCAAGCAAAAACCTGCTATGCTCTTAATTATTGTGATCTCCGAAGATGTTCTGAACGCTTACAGGGTTGATACGAAAGGAAATTCCCGATGCCGAAATCGACCTTTGAAATCGCCGTGAATGATCTTCGTAAATCGCTGCCGGATGTGGCCTGGAACGCGGCCGACGATTCTTTTTTCGCGGTCTGGGCCGCGGCCCCCGGCATGGAAAGCGACAGCGCCGACTATTCGATAGCAGGGGGAAGAATATCTTCCGACGGAAAGCTCATAGGAGGGCCGGTCGACATACTCACAACCGAAGATATCCTGATGCTGCCCCGCGTGGTGTACAACCCGAACAAAAACCAGTTCCTTGTCATCTACTGCCGCGCCGAAAGCTACTTCAACATCCGGGGCATTATACTTGACGCAAACGGCAGGCCCGTGGGAGACCACTTCATCGTCACCGATGTTCCCGCCAACCAGTTCCACTACACAGCGGCGTTCAACAGCAGGCGCAACCAGTATCTAATCGCCTACAATGACTTCCGTGATGAGGTAAGCAGCGTCTACGGCGTGATCATTGATGATGCCGGAGCCGTCATCAGGCCGGAGTTCCTTCTGTGCAGCGCCAGGGGGCATCAGGTGAACCCGGTCGTGTGCTACAACCCGACAGATGACACGTATCTCATTAACTGGGAGGATTTCCGGGCCCACGGCAACAGCCTGGAATCATTGGGAACGCTCGAGGTCATGACCGACATTTACGGAGCCCTGCTCGCTGGCGACGGTACGATTATGGTCAGCGACATACCCATGTGCGCCGATGCCGAGGGAGCAAACGCCGACCAGCGTTTCAACGGCATCGCCTGGAACCGGAAGAAGAACGAGTTTCTCACAAGCTGGACCGACACCCGCAATAGTATAAAAAACGTGGCCGTGGTGGGCAGGATCGTGAAGGCCGGCGGCAGCATGCCGGAGGGTGATTTCCCCCTGGTGGACGCACCCGGCGCGCAGATGATCTCACATACCCATTATGTCCCAGAAGCCGATGCATTCTTCATCGCTTTCGAGCGCGACCTGCACGATGTCGACAAGTTCTATTTCAAGGATATCAAGGCCAAGCTCGACATCGGGGCCTGCTGGCTCGATGGCAGCGGCCGCCCCGCGGGCGATATCATCGATATTTTCAGCGGGCCGGGCAACCAGCGCTTTGTGCGCTTTGCCCACAGCGAAAAAAGCGGTTCATTCCTGCTTGTGTGGCAAAGCGATTTTTCCGGCGTGTCCGATTCCGTGGAGGGGCATATTATGAGCGCGGGCGGCAACATCATGGGCGCGATGTATAAGAAGTAGTATGCAGGTCGGGTTAGCCGCAGGCGTACCCTGACCTGCATACTTTTCAACCTCGATGAGGTTCATGAATGTATTTTGGAGGGACGCGCTTCCGCGCGTCCGTGTTTTTTAATTCGATTGATTGCATGCGGCCATGCGGAAGCATGGCCCTCCAAAAAGACTTGAGGCTAATCCTCAAGTAAAAATCATTCTATTGTGTGAGCTTGCATGCTTACCGTGTATAAAGAAACAGAAAGGCCTGTCAAAACAAAAGAATAAAAAACGGCTGAAATTTACAATTTAACTGCTTTGTTCGCTTACGTCCACCCGGGTTGCAACCAGCAGGTAAATAGACTACACTTATTTTTACGGGCTTTTCCATCTCGTAAAACTTCTTAACGACTGCTCAGGGAGGAGAAAACAGCCATGATATTGATTAAAAGCGCTTTAACCATTCTAATATCAGTCGCGGCAGTCGCAACCGTTACCTCTCCGGCTCATGCCCAGGATGTTGACCCCTTTGCCAAAGCGCGCAATCAGATGATCGAGCATGACCTGAAGGGCCGCGACATTACGGATAAGGCCGTGCTGCAGGCCATGCGTGATGTGCCGCGGCACCGCTTTGTCAGCCCGGCCCAGCAGGACCGGGCCTACGCGGACTATCCCCTGCCGATTGGACACAAGCAGACCATCTCGCAGCCCTACATTGTCGCGCTGATGACGCAGCTGCTCAAGGTACGGCCCGATGACAAAATACTGGAGATCGGCACCGGGTGCGGCTATCAGGCTGCGGTACTGGCCCGGCTGGCACAGCAGGTGTATACGATAGAGATCGTCGAACCGCTGGCTGATGAAGCCCGGAAGCTGCTGGCTGAAATGGGTTATAAAAACATTTCAGTTAAAGCAGGCGACGGATTTGAGGGCTGGAGCGAGAACGCCCCCTTTGATAAAATAATTTTGACCTGCGCGGTGAAAGAAATCCCCCCGGCGCTGGTTGAGCAGTTGAAAGAAGGCGGCCGTATCATTGCACCGCTGGGCGAGATCGGCTCAGTTCAACAGCTTGTTATGGCAACAAAAAAAGGCGGGGAGCTTAAGCACAGGGAATTGCTGCCGGTAAGGTTCGTGCCGATGACGGGCAAGGCGCTGGAGGAGTAGGCTGGCTATTTAGTTATGAGTATTGAGTTGGAAGTTTGGAGCAGTGTAATAAGATTTATTCCTCCGGACACCGAGATCCATACTCCGAACTTATGCTGGCTGCGAAACGATGGGGTTAAAATTCCAACGCACTAGAGCATTTTTCTTTTTTCTGTAACCCTGGCGGCGAGAAAACCCGTTCGTGGTGAGCTTGTCGAACCATGAACGGGTATGTCGTGCCATATATGATCCGTTCGTCCCTTCGACAGGCTCAGGGCGAACGGTCGATGCGCTTGAGGCTATGGTATTTAGAAAAATGCTCTAAATAACAGGATCAAAGGCTGGATTCCGGCTATCCGCTTCGCTTCTGCCGGAATGACAAAATAAATGTCATGCCGCACGTGATGCGGCATCCAGACTTTGTATGTTGAAGGTTCTCTGTTTCAAAAGATGTGTTGACAATAACCACAGGAGAGGAGAAGAGCCATGCGAACAATCAACATGACGGATATTCTTGTTAAGAGTCTTGTGTGTGTGACGGTATTTTTTATGGCGATTACACTCGGAGGAAGCGCTGCAGCCGCGCTGCTGAGCGAAGGAACTCGGGCCCCTGATTTTACGCTGAAGAACTATGACGGCACGGACGTGACCCTTTCGCAGGAACTCAAAAAGGGGCACATCGTCCTGTACTTCTACCCCAAAGACAGCACCCCCGGCTGCACGAAGCAGGCCTGTTCGTTCCGAGACCTGGCCGAAGAGTTCCGCCTGGCAGGCGCAACGATCTTCGGCATCAACACCGACAGCGTGGAGTCGCACAAAAAATTCCACGAAAAACAAAAACTGACCTTCAGCCTGCTTGCTGACCCTGAAGGCGAGGTTACAAAAACCTACGGGGCCTCCGGTCTTTTCAACTTTGCCCGCAGGGTAACGTTTCTGATCGATTCAGAGGGCACAATCCGGAAGGTCTACCCCAATGTTGATATATCCAGCCATGCGGCCGAGCTGCTGCAGGAGGTTCGCAAGCTGAACAAGGAGAAAGAAAAGCCCTGAGGGAATCATTGCCGGTGGGCACGCTTCGCGAGTCCACCCAGCTATTGTCGGGTTACGCCTGCGGCTAACCCGACGCATCCCCCCTGTATCCCCCCTCGAAGCGGCGGGACCATTATTAGAGCAATATAACACTATCCGTTCGCCCTGAGCCTGTCGAAGGGCCGAACGGAAAACGTATCGCACGCAAGCCCGTTCAAGGTTCGACACGCTCACCACGAACGGGTCTGTGTATTCGTCTCGAAAAGTTGACAGAAAAAAATGCTCTGACAGGGTGTTGAAAAAGTCCTTTTATACAGGCTGTTCAAAAATGTCCGGATGCAAGGCGTGCGAAGCCATGAGGAATGAGGCGTACTTTGCCGTACGCCGCAGTGACGAATGATGAGCACAACGCAGCAGATGGGCGTTTTTCAACGGCCTGCCAGCGTCAGGTCGGGGGCAGGCACATCATCAGGCTCGATTGGACCAAGGAAAGTATAGGTAAACAGCTCGTCGCGGAAGAGTTCCTGCGCAAGTGACTGCACCTGTTCAGGGGTAACGGCATCGATATCGTTTAGAATTTCCTCAACCGGCACAAAAGCGTCGTAGTACAGCTCGCACTTTGCAAGGCGGCTCATGCGGCTGTCCGTGCCCTCGAGCGCCAGCAGCAGATTGCCCTTGAGCTGCTCCTGCGCATGGATGAGTTCCTCGCGCGAGACCGGCCGGTCGCGCATGGCCTTCAGCTCGCGATGCGTAATGTCAAGCGATTCGCGCACGGTTTCCTTCACCACCCCCATGCACACGCCGAACATGCCGGTATCCAGAAACGATGTCATGAAGGAAAAAACGTTATAGGCCAGGCCGCGGTTTTCGCGTATTTCCTGAAACAGGCGCGAGCTCATGCTGCCGCCCAGGATGGTGTTCAAAACGTGCAGCACGTAGCGCTTTTCATCCAGATGCGACAGCCCCCGGGTACCCATGCACACATGCACCTGCTCAAGATCGCGAAAATGAAAATCAACGCGCCTGCGCCAGGTGAATGAATCCGCCCGGATACCCGCGGGCCGGGCCGGAAGTGCAGCAAAACGCTCGCGCACTCTGCCGGCAAAATCATCGTGATCGAGATTCCCGGCAGCCGCGATGACCAGGTGGCGGGGCCGGCGGTATTCACGCTCGAAAAACGAAACGATCGCGTCGCGGTTGAAACGCTGCACCGTTTCTATCTCGCCCAGGATGTTGTAGCCCAGTGGATGATCGGCGAAAAAAGCCTGGTTGAACAGGTCCTGCACATAGTCATCGGGCGTATCCCTGACCATGCTGATTTCCTGTAAAACGACATTGCGCTCCTTTTCGATTTCAACGTGATCAAACAGCGAGTTGAAAAAGATATCGCTCAAAAGATCAATGGCCAGATCGAGATGTCGCGAGAGCACCTTGACGTAAAAGCAGGTGTATTCCTTGGCGGTGAAAGCGTTCAGCACGCCGCCGACCGAATCGATCCGGCGCGATATCTCAAAGGCCGAATAGCGGCTGGTGCCTTTAAAGAGCATGTGCTCGATGAAATGCGCCAGGCCCTGCTCGGCCGCGCTCTCGTCGCGGGCCCCGGCCTTTACCCATATGCCGATTGAAATTGAATGAACGCCCGGAATCGTTTCGGTAACGATCCGGGCGCCATTGTCAAGCTGAGACGTGCGTATCATTGAAACTTACTTTTATTTTCTATCACCGGTGCCCAAACCGCCGGCCGGACCGAGTATACAGCGGGAGATTTTTTGCCGCATGAAGCCCGGGCGGCCCGGCAGGCGGGCCTTCCATACTGCTCAGGCAGGCGTGTTGCGGACAGCTGTTATTTTCTATATTTTTCGATATCCTCGTCAATCACGGCCTTACGGCTCAGGCGTATTTTACCGGAGGCATCGATCTCAAGCACCTTGACCAGCACCTCCTGGCCCTCGCTCAAGACATCGCGCACACTGGCAACGCGCTCATTGGCCAGCTGCGAAATATGCACCAGGCCGTCCATGCCGGGAAGGATCTCGACGAACGCGCCGAAATCGGTAATGCGGCGCACCTTGCCGACATACACCTTGCCGACTTCGGCCTCCTCAACCAGAGCCCTGATCATCGCAATCGCTTTCTCGATCGAGACCTTGTCGGGCGAGGCGACCTTCACCTTGCCGGTATCATCAACATCGACTTTCGCGCCGGAGGTGGCAACGATGTTTTTGATGTTTTTGCCGCCGGGGCCGATAATGGCGCTGATCTTTTCCGGATTGATCTGAATGGTCTCAATGCGCGGGGCCCGCTCGGAAACCTGGGCGCGGGGCGCGGCAATGGCCTGCTGCATGATGTCCAGAATGTGCAGCCGTCCGCGGCGCGCCTGTTCAAGGGCCTTCGAAAGTATCTGCCTGCTCAGGCCGCTGATCTTGATATCCATCTGAATGGCGGTCACGCCGTCGCGCGTGCCGGCAACCTTGAAATCCATGTCGCCGACATGGTCCTCATCACCCAGAATATCGGAGAGCACCACGAACGTGTCGCCTTCCTGGATCAGGCCCATGGCAATGCCGGCCACCGGCGCCTTGATCGGCACACCGGCATCCATCAGCGACAGGGTGCTGCCGCATACGCTGGCCATCGAGGATGAACCGTTGGACTCGAGGATTTCGGATACGACCCGGATGGTATACGGGAAATCATCATAGGCCGGCAGGATCCGCGCAATCGCGCGTCCGGCCAGAGCGCCGTGTCCGGTCTCGCGGCGGCTGGTGCCGCGCAAGGGGCGGGCCTCGCCCACGCAGAACGGCGGGAAGTTGTAGTGCAGCATAAACTGTTTCTTGCTCTCGCCGATCAGCGAATCAACGCGCTGCTCGTCCTCGCTGGTCCCGAGCGTGGTCGACACCAGCGCCTGGGTCTCACCGCGGGTGAACAGTCCCGATCCGTGCGTACGCGGCAGCACCGCAACTTCGCAGTCAATCGGACGGATGTCCTCAGGCCCGCGGCCGTCAAGCCGCTTGCGCTCTTTGATAATTGAGCTGCGGATGATTTCAGACTCAATCGTGTGCAGCACCTCGCTGATCTGATCTTCGCGGCCCTCAAACTGGGGCGCAAGCGCCTCTTTCACCGCAGCCCGCACCGCGGATGCGGCGTTGTTGCGATTGTGTTTGCCCTCGCGCGCGAAAGCTTCACGCAGCTGATGTTCAGCCTGGGCGCGCACGGCTTTCTCGATGTCTGCGTCGATCACCGGAGCGGTGACCTGCGTTTTCTCTCGGCCGCAGCGCGTGCGCAGCTCCAGCTGCGCATCGAGCAGTTCCTGAATATGCTTGTGCCCGTACATGATCGCATCGATCAGCACGTCTTCCGAAACGCAGGCTGCGCCTCCCTCGACCATGACCACGGCGTCGCGGCTGGCAGCAATTACCAGCTCCAGGTCGCTTGCAGCCATGGTGCTGATCGCTGGATTGATAACGAACTCGCCGTTGATTCTGCCCACGCGTACGCCCGCAATCGGGCCACCGAAAGGAATATCGGAAATCGTCAACGCCGCCGATGCCGCTGTGATCGCGACCACATCGGAATCGTTCTCACCGTCGGCCGACAGCACGGTTGCGATGATCTGCACGTCATTGCGGAATCCCTCGGGAAACAGCGGGCGCAGCGGGCGGTCGATCAGCCGCGAGGTCAGAATTTCGCGTTCGCTGGGACGGCCCTCGCGCTTGAAAAAACCGCCGGGAATTTTTCCGGCCGCATAGGTCATTTCCTGGTAGTCGCAGGAAAGCGGGAAAAAATCCACGCCTTCGCGCGGCTTTTTCGCGGCAACCGCGGTAACCAGCACAACGGTCTCGCCGTAGCGGGCAACAATGGCGCCGCTGGCCTGCTTGGCAAGATGGCCGGTCTCAAGTGTCAGGGCGCGACCGCCCCATGATACTGTTACTGTTTCTTTCATACTCTCTATCCTCGTGTCTTTCGAGCGCGCAACTCCAGAGGCTGCGCACCCTGTGGTGGTCCGGATTGTTCCGGTGTGCTTCAGCTCAGGCATGAAGCACTATTTGCGCAGGTTCAGCTCCTGCAGAATCTTCTTGTAGCGATCGGCGTCTCTGCTCTTCAGATAGTCGAGCAGCTTGCGGCGCTGATTGACGAGCTTGAGCAGTCCGCGGCGCGAATGGAAATCCTTCTTATGCGTGCGGAAATGCTCGGTCAGATACTGAATCCGGGTGGTCAGCAAAGCGATCTGCACCTCGGCTGAACCCGTGTCTTTTTCGTGACCCTGAAATTTTTTGATGACTTCCTGTTTTTGTGCGGTTTCAAATACTGCCATGACCTTAACTCTCTCCATGCTCTGTGGTTAATACAGCTTCTGTTGTGTTTGTACCTGTTTTTTTATCTCTTATATGCCAGATATATTCGACTTGCAACTGCATAAATCACTCCGGGTTAATGCGCGAACACCCGCACCGGGCGCATGACCGATCCGTCACTCCCGGTACGGCTGAACTGACCGATGCTGAGCAGGCGCCCGTCAGCGGCAATCAGTTTAATCAAGCCGCCTTCAGGAAGAGCGTCCACACGCAGCGTTGCGACCTCCGGCCCGCGCAGGGCAGCACCATGGCACACCATGCGCTCAAGCTCCGGGGCAACCATGGCCTCGGGCATGTCCTGCAAGGCCTCCCGCATCGCCACGAACGAGCGCCCGGGCACTGCGCCGTCGTCACGCGCCAGGGCCTCTTCCAGCGCGATGGCATCGCCGATTACAAAACGGCCGCAGCGGGTGCGCCGCAGCGCGCTCATGTGGGCTCCGCAGCCAAGCGCCTGTCCGATGTCATGGCACAGGGTGCGCACATACGTTCCGCCTGAGCAGTGCACGCGCAGGGTCACCTCAGGCAGCGCAAGCGCCAGAACCTCGAGCGCGTACACCGTAACGGGCCGCGGCTGCCGCTCAACCGTCTCGCCGCGGCGCGCCAGTTCATACAGCGGGCGGCCCGCGCGCTTCAGGGCCGAATACATCGGCGGCAGCTGCAGCTGCTCACCCTGAAAGCGCGCGCACGCAGCGCGGACTTCTTCCGCCGTGCAGACCGAAGTGTCCGTGGCGCTGAGCACGCGGCCCTGGCTGTCCTGCGTATCGGTCACGATACCCAGGCGCATGGTGGCGACGTATTCCTTGTCGGCATGCATGAGAAACTGCGCCAGCCGGGTGCCTTCATTAATACACAGCGGCAGCACGCCGGTTGCCAGCGGATCAAGCGTTCCCAGATGGCCGGCCTTCCGAAAGCCGAAGTGCCGCTGCATCCGCCGGCAGGCAAAGCCCGAACTCGTGCCGGAGGGCTTATCCACGATCAGCACGCCGTCAAGCGCGCGCGCTTCAACGCAGGCGGCCTCACTCTCCCGCATCACCACTTCCGGTATCAATGCCGCGCAGCAGCTCGTCCATGCGGGCGCCGTCGCGCAGCGATGTATCATATTCAAAACGCAGATGCGGCACCGAACGCAGCTGAATCCGGGACCCGAGCATGCGCTGTACAAAGCCCGCGCTGCGCTTCAGGGCCGCGGCCACATCCTTCAGGGTATCATCATCCTGCAGGGCCGTATAATACACACACGCATTGCGCAGGTCTTTGGACACCCGCACACCGGTTATGGTTACGAACTGTGCAAGCGGCTCTTTGACCTCGCGCGACAGAATCTGCGATATTTCACGGCGCAGAAGATCGCCCACACGATCGGTTCGCTGAACAGCGCTTTTCATACACTACCGTCAATAGTTGCGTGCGGTTTCAGGCAAGGCTCGGGGCGGGGGTATGCATACCGGCATAATCGGGTGCCGCCCGGGAACAGCGCGCGAACGCGCGCGTCACAGGCTGATCAGCTCAATGTGCTGATCGATGATTTCGGCCAGGTACAGATCCTCGATACAGTCGATGACCTTGTCCAGAACCGAATTCACATACGCACCGTCATTGCCCACCACCGAAAAGCCGATAGCCGCACTTCTCAGTTGATCGTTTTCAGCAACTTCAGCTATTGCAACGGGGAAGGAGTTGCGCGCGCGCGCAATGATCCTTTTCATAATACCCCGTTTTTCCTTCAAAGAAAAAACGCCATGCAGGGCCAGCCGCAGCCGGCAGACTCCGACAACCATTTATTCGAGCGTCTGCTCCACCTGTTCAAGTGAAAAAGACTCGATGATATCCCCGGCCTCAAACTCCTTGAAGGTGCCCAGGAAGATACCGCAGTCCTGACCGGACAGCACTTCGCGCGCGTCATCCTTGAACCGCTTCAGCGAAGTTATCTCGCCTTCATACACGGTTTCAACATTGCGCAGAACGCGCGCTTTTGAACCTTTGACAACCTTTCCCTCAACTACAAAGCAGCCCGCAACCCGCCCGTATTTTGAAATATCGAACACCTGCCTGATCTCGGCGCGGCCCGATAAGCGCTCAACGTACTTGGGAGCCAGCAGCCCGACCATGGCCTTGCGGACCTCGTCGATGATCTCGTAAATAATGGTATACAGCCTGATGTCGATGCCTTCGGACTCTGCGGTCTCATGCACCTTCGGCTCGGTTTTCACGCCGAACCCGATGATGATCGCGTTCGACGCCGAGGCCAGCATGACGTCGTTGAGGCTGATGGCGCCGACGGAATAATGCAGGACATTGACTTTGACCTTTTCCGTATTCAGATTCTCGAGCGACTGCTTCACGGCCTCGACCGAACCCTGCACATCGGCCTTCAGGATCAGGCGCAGTTCCTTCACATCGGCCTCGCCGGCGCTCTTCAGGAATGTCTCCAGCGAGACTTTCGCGTCCTTGCGCAGATCCTCGTCGCGTTTTTTCTGCTGCCAGTACGTGCTGGTCTGGCGGGCCTTGCGCTCATCCACCACGACAAACACATCGCCTGCTTCCGGAACGGAAGCAAAACCGAGAATTTCAACCGGCGTTGACGGCCCGGCCTCCTTGATGCTTTTACCGTGATCATCGATCAGCGCGCGCACTTTGCCGAAATTATGCCGTGAGACAAATGAATCCCCGGCCCTGAGCGTGCCCTCCTGCACCAGCACGGTCGCGATCGGGCCGCGGCCCCGGTCAAGCCGGGCCTCGACAATGGTGCCTTTGGCCGGTTTATTGGGATTGGCCTTGAGCTCGAGCATCTCGGCCTGCAGCAGCACGCTTTCAAGCAGTTTGTCGATATTGATGCGCTTCTTCGCCGATATATCGACGAACAGAACATCACCGCCCCATTCCTCGCTCAGCAGTCCGTGCTGGGACAGCTCCTGCCGTATTTTCTCGGGATTGGCCTCGGGCTTGTCGATCTTGTTGACCGCCACGATAATCGGCACCCTGGCAGCCCGGGCATGGTTGATCGCCTCGATCGTCTGGGGCATGGCACCTTCTTCGGCCGCCACCACGATGATAACGATATCGGTTACCTGGGCGCCGCGGGCGCGCATGGTCGTGAACGCGGCATGGCCGGGCGTGTCGACAAAGGCGATATCCCCGGTCGGCAGACTGACCCGATAGGCGCCGATGTGCTGGGTGATACCGCCGGCCTCGCCCTCGGCCACCCGGGTATTACGTATGGCGTCAAGCAGGCTGGTTTTGCCGTGGTCGACATGACCCATGACCGTGACAACCGGACAGCGCGGCACCAGGTCCTCCTCCGCGTCGGTGTTTTCCTGCTCGAAAATCGTCTCTTCTTCAACGGAGACCGTTTCAATTTCATACTCAAAATCAGCGGCCAGCAGTGTGGCGGTATCGTTGTCCAGCAGCTGGTTGATGGTCGCCATAACGCCCAGGGCCAGCAGTTTCTTTATAAGCTCGGCGCCCTTGACGCCCATGCGCTTGGCGAGCTCACCCACGGTAATGCCGTCATGGATTTTGATTTTGCGCTTGATCGCCTTGGGTACGGTAATTTCAGTTTCGCGCGCATTGATAGCGATCATTTCCGCGCGGCCTTTTTTCGTGCGACCGGCTTTATCCTTGAGCTTATAGCGCACGCGCTTATGCCGCGCAGGCGCGCCGGCGCTGTCATCATCATCAGTGACAACAGCCTCCTGCTGCCAGTGGAATTTGGCGCGCTTCTGGCGGTCCTTGGCAACGATGCGCTTGCCCTCGGGATCCTCCTTCGCAGCACCCTCTTTCACAGCGGTGCCGCGCACAGGTACCGGAATCTCCGGTACGGCGGGCTCCGCAACGCCGTCTTCTGCATAGCGTCTGTTTCGGCCGCCCAGATCGATCCGGTCGATAATTCGGGCAGGCGTGGCTTCCTTTTCGGTGAGACGCAGTTTCCTGACAACCTGCGCAGGTTTTGCCTCGGCAGGCGCAGGCTCGGCGCCCGCAGCCTCGGCTGCATCGGCCCGGGCCTCATCAATCGCGCCTTCGATTTCAGCGGTCTCAACGCTGTGCTCAGTCTCCGGCGGCACCGGCACGTCCGGCTGCGGTGCTTCGGGGGCGGCTGCCTGCGTATCGGCCACAACCTCATCGGGTGCAACGGGCTCGGCGTCCGCCTTCTTGCGCCGGCGGATGACCGTGCCGCTCATGCGCTGCTCTATAACTGTCTTGGTTTCCTGCCCGTCGGTTGCAACCGCCACAACTTTGGAGGTCACGGCCGGGGCCGCCGGTTCAGCTTCCGGCTCAGCTTCTTTTGTTACCGGCTTCGGAGTTTTTTTGCGGGGGCGCTTTGCCGCAGCAGAAGACTTTTTGTCCTGGCCGCCCGCATATATGTTACGAACCTGTTCGGCCTGTTCATCAGTCAGGGCTGCAAAATGGGTTTTAATAACAATACCCATATCGGCAAGAATGCCGGTCAGTATTTTTGAATCCGCTTGCAGCTCTTTTGCCAATTCGTGAACTCTCATGTATTCGCCTGTGCTAAATTTTCCGTGTGCCAATCATACTGTATCCAAGGATACGCGCTGGTGCTACTCCTGTGACGATTCCCGGTCTTCCGGAGCTGCTTCTGCCGGAGCTGCTTCCTCCGGGGCTGCTTCTGCCGGTGTATCAGCAGCCTCCACATCGGTGCCGACCCCGGCTTCCATCAGTTTCTGGGCGCTGTGTATAATAATCTGCACCTGCTCATTGCTCACACCCAGCACTTCCTCGAGATCCTCGCAATCGGCCAGAGCGACTGACTCGATCGAAACCAGATCGGCGTTGTAGAGTGCCTCGGCAGAGCGCGAGTCAATGCCGTCTATCTTCATCAGTACATCCTTGAACAATTTGGAGCGCTCCTGGTATTTGGTCTTGCTGCGGATATCGATCTTCCAGCCGGTCAGCTTGGCCGCCAGGCGCACATTCTGGCCCTTCTTGCCGATTGCCAGCGAGAGCTGATTGTCTTCAACGATAATCTCCATGGCGCGGTTGTCTTCATCCACGATCATTTCAGTGACCTCGGCCGGCGCCAGCGCCGAGCACACGAACCGGGTCTGGTCATCGGTCCAGGGGATGATGTCGATTTTCTCGCCGTGCAGCTCGCTCACGATGTTCTGCACGCGGCTGCCGCGGTTGCCCACGCACGCGCCGACCGGATCAACCCTGGAGTCCGACGACTCAACGGCGATTTTAGCACGAAAACCGGGCTCGCGGGCAACATTATGAATCTTGACGATGCCCTCCGCTATTTCCGGCACCTCAAGCTCAAAGAGTTTCATGAGGAAGCCGGGATGCGTACGGGAGACGATGATCTGCGAGCCCTTGGTGTTTTTCTTGACATCAAGCACGAAGCCCTTGATGCGGTCGCGCAGCGAGAACATTTCACCCGGTATCTGCTCGGACACCGGCATGAGCGCCTCGTAGCGGCCCAGCATGATGATGATGTTGCCCTTTTCAAAGCGGTGCACATAGCCGGTAACCAGCTCGCCTTTTTTGTCTTTGTATTCGCCGTAGATGTTTTCACGCTCGGCCTCGCGGATATTCTGCGTAATGACCTGCCGGGCGGTCTGGGCCGCGATGCGGCCGAACTGCCTGACATCCATTTTAACGCCGATCTCCTCGCCGGCCTCGGCATCAGGAACAATGAGGCTGGCCTCGGCAATGGATATCTCGCGGGTAATATCGGTCACCGTCTCAGCAACGGTCTTGTACTGAAACAGCTCAATCTCCCCAAGCTCCTCATTGTACTGCGCTTCGATATCAAGGCTGTGGCCGTACTTGTTGAGCGCGGCTTTTACCAACGCCGTTTCAAGGGCGTTGATCAGCACTTCCTTGTCAATCCCCTTGTCCTTGCGGGTCTCCTCTAAAATTCTGTCTAACTCTGAAAGCATGGCACAGCCCTTTGTAAGAAATTATTTTTTACCGCTGAAATCGTATTCAATATTTGCCCTGCCGATACTGTCAAGCGGCAGGCGCACGCCTGTTCCATCAACATCCACCTGAACCAGACCGTCCGCGCATCCGAGAAGCTTGCCCAGAAAATTGCGGCGGCCCTGCACGGCAGCCTTCGTTTTAACACGTACCCGCTGGCCGGCAAAGCGCTCGAAATCAGCGGCCTTTTTCAGGGGCCTGTTCAGGCCCGGTGAAGAAACCTCCAGAGTGTACGCATGCCGCATGACATCGCGGGCCTCAAGCATATCACCGAGCTGCCTGCTGATGCTCTGACAGTCTGCAATGGTCACGCCGCCTGTGCGGTCGATATAGACCCGCAGCACCCAGCCCTGCGGCTCGCGATGATAGGTCACGTCAACCAGCTCGCAGCCTTCGTCCGTCACCAGCGTCTCTATCAGCGGTTCTGCCACGCTGAGCACCTGACGTGCGGCCTTATGCATGTCTGTCATCCCGTGAACCTCACCGGTCTGATTAAAATAAAAAAGTGGGCCAGGCCCACCTTCCAGACAAGAAAACGAACTCACGAGAAAATATCAGCTGCCGGGCAATTGGAGCGGGCAACGGGATTCGAACCCGCGACACCAAGCTTGGGAAGCTTGTACTCTACCAGCTGAGCTATGCCCGCCTTGATATTTAAACTATCAAATTATACGCCCGTACGCACTGGTGTCAATCTTTTTTTTGCATTATGAAACAAGGGGTGCTATAAGTTTCAACTTTGCCGTGACCATGACAGCAGGCCTGCAGACAGAAACCGGACACAGATGAAGAAAACACGTCAGACACCGCCAGCCGCACCGGCTGCGAAACCAACCGGATTTTTCGGCTCCCTGCTGAGCCGCGAAAACATCGAAGCGATCGTTATCGCCGTAGTGCTGGCCCTGTTTATCAGGACCTTTGTCGTTCAGGCCTTCAAGATTCCTTCGGGTTCCATGCAGCCGACGCTCTTGATCGGCGACCATATCCTGGTGAGTAAATTCATCTACGGCGTCGGCATTCCGTTTACCGACATAAAACTGTTCGATGTAAAACAACCGGCCCGTGGCGATGTCATCGTCTTTATCTATCCGGAAGACGAAAAAAAAGACTACATCAAGCGCGTTATCGGACTGCCCGGCGACACGATCCAGATTATTGACAAGCAGATTTTTTTAAACGGCAATCCCTGGCATGACAGTTTCGGGGTTTACACCGATCCGGTTACGCTGCAACGCGGCTATCTCAACGGCAACCGCGATAACTTCGGCCCGGTTACGGTTCCGCCGAACGCGCTCTTTGTCATGGGCGACAACCGCGACCACAGCTCCGACAGCCGCTTCTGGGGGTTCGTTGAGATCAACAAAGTCAGGGGCAAGGCCTTTATCATCTACTGGTCCTGGGAAAGCGCGTTTAAAAACTTCCGCCTCACGCGCATCGGCCGCCTGATCAAATAAGATCGCAGCCATTACCATTCAAAATTTGCTCAAAGGAGGAAAGCCATGCGGCCACATGTCTGCCGGGATTCAGAAGGTGCCCGGCAGCTCAGCATTACGCTGAATTATCTGCCAGCATTGCACTGGATTTGTTTGTAATATAAAATGTGTGCCATCAACCTCATGCACTGCAAGGCTGTCACACAATACGGCGAAAGCATTCAGAGCCGACGTTGAAATAAAAAGATCATGCGATGGGCGAATATACGTGCAGGGGGTCGAAATTCTATGTTTGGGCTCCGGGATGCTGGCAATCTGTTGCAACCTCTTTCTCAACACCGAAGCATCAACTGAATTCAATGCCCTGTATAAATGCTCAATCAATGCCTGATGGTTACCCTTGCCGAATAGAACTCTGCCGGCAATGGCACGCGGCACTGCATTGCTCCTCGCCAGCTCGATCGGCACATGCCTGCCCAGGCGAGCCAGCAAAGACGGACGAGATATAAAGCTTGCGGCAAATATGATGTGTTTAATGCCGGGACATCCCATCTTAACCAATTCATAGGCAATCATCCCGGAATAAGATTCAGCAACCAGCACAACTTGCGTATCACCAATCAGGCCCTGCACATACTTTGCATGTTCTGAATATTCGCCATCAGCCGTTTGGGGAAGACGAACAACCTCAATAGGCACCCCCGGAGGAGCATGCTCCAGAAAGGGATCAAATAGAATCCCGGTTCCGTCCATGCCTGGAAGCAAAACCAGCCTCATAGTTTCACACCCATCTCGTAGCGCAGGACACCTTCTCTGTCTAAAACTTCATCTGCCTCACTCGCGCCAGTGCTTCGGGTCATTGAGCGCATCTGCGCAGATTACCTGCCCTTGAAAACGACCGATAATGCCCTGCTGCAGCTCCTGCACCATCCAGGCCCCGGCATGTTCAGGCGGGATGGTATAGGGCGCATCGAACCCCTGTATCCCGGCGGGTGAAAAGCCATATTTCGGGTAATAGCCCGGGTGGCCGAGCACAAATACGAGCGCGACACCCGCTGTTTGCAGCTGCTGCAACCCTGCATTGATGAGCTGTCCGCCGATGCCCTGATTGTGGAATGCCGGATGCACTGACAGTGGCGCAAGAATCGCAGCTCGAATGTACCGCTGCGATGTCTGAATGCGCGCGTTTGTAAAAAGAATATGCCCGACAGCACCGCCATCGACCGTGGCAAGAAGCGACAATGAAGGCTGCGCGCCTGGGTCTGCAAGAAGATCGGCTGTCAGGTCGACGATTTCGTCGCCCTGATCTTCACCAAATGCGGCACAGACAACTTGTACAATCGCCGCCCTGTCGGATTCCTGCGCTGTGCGTACCTGTATATTCATTCAAGACACCTCGTTGCCAATCCTGAACTCGGGCGACTGTCGGGTTTTATGCCTCTCACAAAGCTTACGGCTGCTGAGTCAATTTGATACATCCGCCGCCATCAGGCAGCTCAGCGCTTCCGCCAGGCGGGCAGAAGCGCTATGCATACCCCGGTAAAGGCTCACTGCGCGCATGAACTCTCGCGGATGCCGGCACAGATACAGCGCTGCATCCGGCATGCCGGATCGGTAACGCAGACCTGCAAGTGCGGCCATGTCGGCCGTGTCGCGCAGGGCCGCATCAGACACGACGCGGAGGTTGACAAAGGGCATGCCCGCGCGCTGGAATTCCTGAGCACATGCGGCGCTTTCCATGTCAACGACCTGCGCACGGGTTTTCAGATGCAGCGCAAGCTTATCCGCGGCCCGGTGTATGAACGTGTTCGCCTGGCAGCAGCGGCCTGCAAGCGGGCGCATGCCGGCACTGCTCAAAAC
>Ga0194126_10005237_pt1 | contig 19179 bp, 16 predicted proteins | sample TA2KigC150mmetaG_FD_148641 | JGI IMG/M metagenome (GOLD analysis project Ga0194126, IMG submission 148641) | Freshwater microbial communities from Lake Tanganyika, Tanzania - TA2015035 Kigoma Deep Cast 150m | ecosystem: Environmental > Aquatic > Freshwater > Lake | place: Tanzania: Lake... | reverse complement strand
CGATGCACCTGCTTTAAAAAAAGCAAATATCGGTGTTGCAATGGGTTCAGGAACCGATGTTACCAAGGACACTGCATCCATCATAGTGACTGATGACAGCTTTGCATCAATAGTTTCAGGGGTAGAAGAAGGAAGATTTGCATATGATAATATACGCAAGGTTACCTATCTTCTAATATCTACAGGTGCTGCCGAGATAATTCTTTTTACCTTTGCCATTCTTGCAGGTCTGCCCATTGCCCTTCTTGCAGTTCAAATCCTGTGGTTAAATCTGGTCACAAATGGAATACAGCATGTGGCGCTGGCTTTTGAGAAGGGAGAGAAAGGAGCTCTTTTAAGACCGCCCAGAAAACCCAGTGAAGGAATATTCAATAAGCTAATGATTCAGCAGACAGCTTTGTCAGGTGTGATAATGGGTATTATTGCAGCGCTTGTATGGTTATATCTATTAAGAAGCGGCAAACCTATAGCTGATTCAAGAAATGTTCTTCTCATGCTAATGGTATTTTTCGAGAATATCCACGTATTTAACTGCCGCTCTGAAAGGGTGTCAGCTTTCAGGATACCTTTAAAAAATAACTACTTTCTAATTGCCGGAGTTCTTGCTGCACAGGGTATCCACATTATTTCCATGTATATTCCCTACATGCAGGGCCTGCTTGGTGTGTCACCAATCAGCATTATCGAATGGTTAATATTATTATCAATTTCCTTATCAATAATAATCGTCATGGAAATTTTTAAACTTGTTAGAAGTAAGATGGAATATAAATTATCTTGACAGAACTGGCAATCTTAATAGACATGGTAGTATTGCAAATTTGATTGTAACTGTAAAATTCAGGAAGCATTTCCAATTTCGTGATTAAAAATAACTAATTAAGTCAACGGATGGTTATTGAGAAAACCTTTTGAAGGCTGAGCGGGCACGGTTCCTCCTTCAGGAGGAGAGCGAAGACTGAAACAGAGCAAGCTTTGATTCGCTGGGGCAAAGCTTTGCGTGTTTTTGAAATAACCCATCCGTTGACTCTTACAGTCTTATTTTTATTGCTATCACAATATTGGAAATTCTAGCTAAAATTTAAGGCAGGAATTATACAAAAGAATACAAGGCAGTTGTTTACCTACCTGTGTTAAAGATAATTCCTCGGGTTTTTGGGAACTCCATCAATTCTGACCTCAAAATGCAGGTGATAACCTGTTGTATAGCCCGTATTACCAACATAACCTATAACCTGACCTCTCTGAACAAACTGGCCTACACTTACTGTATAGCCTGACAGATGAGCATAATATGTCGCAACACCACCACCATGATATACAAGCACCACCAGTCCATAACCACCATAATATTCAGCTCTTAAAACCTGTCCGGAATCAGCAGCAACAACAGGTGTACCCAGTGGTGCATATATATCTATTCCGTTATGCATTCTGGTTCTCCCTGTATTTTTACTTGTCCTGGGGCCAAAACCCGATGATATTTTACCAATCGTAGGCCACAATAGTTTGCCGGCCGGTGCAGTACCATAATTATAGCTTTTCAGAATATTTGTTATTTCAGTTTCCTTGGCGGTGAGCTGGTTCTCCATTGCAATTAATGCATCTTTATTAGCTTTTGCCTGTGAAAACAAATCCAGCTTTTCATTATAAATTGCTTCAATCTCTCTTTTGTTCTGTTCAGAAAGAGCAATTAATTTTTCAATTCTTTGCTTTTCACTGCTCTGTTTTTCCTGAAGGTCAAGCATATTCTTATTAATGGCAAGCAACCTGTTTTTTCTATCCTTTATTTCTTTTATAATTTCCAGATCCTGCCTGAGCAGTAAATTCATAAGTTTTAGTCTTGAAATAAATTCTATAAAACCCTCGGATTTCAGCAGAACATCCAGGAAATTTCTATTGTTTGTTTTATAAATCTCTGCAATACGGATATTCAGCTTATCAGTTTTTTCCTGGAGTTCATTTTCAATCTGTTCAATTTCCTGTTTATTTGATACAAGCAATATAGTTACCCTGTCGTGCTCGCTCTTTGCTTCAGCCAGGCTGCTGTTTAACTCAATAAGCTGGTTGAAAGCATCAAGAAGTTTTTTTTCCACTTCTTCAACCTGTGCAGAATATTTCTCCTGTTCCTTCTGCGCCTCCTCAATTTTTTTATGAGTATCTTCTTTTTCTTTCTTTATCTCGTCAAGTTTTCTTTCATCATAAATCTCTGCATTAACAGATGAGGGAAAATAGAGTAATTGTAAAACTGTAAATAATATAAATATGAGTGTAAGTGCCAGAAAAATGGCAGAGTATTTTGTTCTTTTAAAAGTCTTAAACATTATGAACCTGCCTGATAACTAACTATAACAGTGAGCCTGCACCGATTAAAACCCTGAACTTCTATGCCTACCATAAATAGAATAAAACCTATTCTCAAACCTATAACTTTTTATTATATCTCCAAGCCTATTCATTAAACCTATTCATCACCAGAATGAAGTCCATTTATTTAACAGCAGACCTGAACAGGAACTACAGTACATTAAAAAACAATATCTGTCACTTCTTAATTATCCTCTGGAAATACTCAAGATACAGATTTCTTCTTAATTGTCTTTGCTCTTCAAAAAGATATACACCATGCCTTTCAAGAGTCAAATACACCTTCCTTTCATTTGCCATTATGGTGCTCCTGACATTTTCAACATTTGCTTTGTTTACCCAAAGCCCAAACTCCACTGAAATATAAGGGAAAAATGAATACTTTTTAATAAGCTCAACCCAGTTAATTTCTATCCCTTCTATAAGATTTGCATAATTTATATCCGGATTTTTCCCTGCAATAATTTTTGCCTGCCTTACAATTTCCAGGGAAGCCCTCTTTTCAATGCGCTTTAAATTACAGGAGGCAATTGTCAAAAAAATCCCATATGCAATGATTACCGGCACAAACCAGAAATAATAACTATCAATAAATTTTATAATATATTTTCCAGTAATACCTAAAAACGTATTAAGCCATAAATTTGACATAAACCCTTGAATTTCTCCAATAAATTTTTCTTGAAATAATTACTTTGCCGTATATCTTTTTTTAAATGAACAATCTTAAAATCCAAATCACTCTTTTTTATAATTTTCATACTAAAACCCTAATTTTAAAAGTCAAGAATATCTGCCTCTTTCATATTATGGATTTTTATCCTTTTTTATATCAATTTTAAATTGGCATATAAATTTCATAATAAACATGATAGACATGATAGCTATTAAATACAGCAGAATTATAATAACTTCTTAGCAGTATAAACCACAAGAGTTTTTATTATATCAGACTTTAAATAATGTGAAGCGCTGCTGTCAAACAGCACCCTCATATCCGCTTCAAACTCCTCATCTTTTTCCTCAAGTATAAATAAGATAGGAAACCTCTCAAAGGGATAAACAACTCCTGAAAACTTAAAATTCTTATCAATACTCCCACCTATATCTAAAATCCTTTTTAAAAAACCTGCTCCATTGTATTCATATCTTTTTATAATCGGTTTCAGAACACCACCTATGGTATCACCATAAAAAAGACCATCCGGAAGCTCCCTGTACAAAATCCATTTACCGGTTAATGACGCTCCATCTGCAGTTAAAAGAAAATGGAGTATTATAGCAGAAGCGAAAGAATCAAGAACTTCCAATTTTAACTTACCGGATGTATTAAAATATTCAGGAACACCAGAATCAATATATCCAAAATCAATTTTTTTAACATAATCAATAATATCAGATTTATTTAAAACAGTAGTACTTTTTTTATCCTTTGATTTATCAACCATTTTAGAAATTTCTTTTTCTGTAATTGAATAAATCTGCCTTTTAAATAAATCCACAATCATACATTTTTCAAAAAACCAAAGAATTAATCGAGAACTGCCCAAAAGTTCTGAACCTGTTTTCTCTGCCACATCAGTAAGATTTCTTTCTGCAAGTCTTAATAATGAACTTTCATAATTTCTTGCAAAAAGCTCATAATTTTTATTTAAATTTTCTGCAATTTCAGGAGGATAATCTGACATTTTAAAATTTATAAAACTAAAAAATTTAACCTCTTCAATCTTTTTTATGTACTAATTAGCTGGCGGTTGATTTCTGCATAATAAGGACACTTAAAATTTGAAATATTTCAGGATTTTGTGTCTAAAGAATGAAAAATTCTAATACCAAAACTTAATTAAAATGAATTTTTCAGGAAATTTTAATTAAATCGATTATCAAGATATCATATTAATCTTTAATTTAGCATATAACTCAGTGAAAAATCAGAACTTTTTTCCAAGTTTTTGCAAAACTGCAGCCACGTTATCCCTGTATGACCCTTCAGGAACAAATTTCTTTTCAAAAAAAGCTCCACCTATTGTGAAACCCCAGACACCCTGTTTTATTGTTTCATCAAGCCTTTCAAAACTGTTTATTGAGCCTGCCGAAACAATTGGAACTTCAACAGCATTTTTAACAGCAGAAACAAGCTCATTTACCCTGGACAGGTCTATATACCTGTATGCAAGCAGGTCAAATCCGTTTGCACCTTCAGCTTCAATTCTTTTTGCATCTTCTGCAATCTCTTCTATTGTTCCATCAAGAATTGACGGTCTGTCATAAATTCTGCCACAGAATGGAAAGTAATTAATTTTTTTATCAATAATTTTCCATATTGATGGATAGTAAACTGTGCCCATTAAATAATCAAATCCCATATCCACTGCCATCCTTGCAGATCCAAGTATAGCATCTTCCTCATATTCAACAACCTCAAGAAAAGACTGAAAACCAGCCTTATGAATTTTATCATTCAATATTTTCATTTTCCTATGTTCAAGGCCAATTTCTTTAAAGCCAAAAAAATCTACTGGTAGGTCTTTTATCTGTTCAAAATGCTCAATTGAATCAGTTGCAGTTATATCATTTAGTGTAAACATTAAAATAAGCTTAGGTATCATTTTTTCTTAAAAAAATATTTTAAAATAAAGTTTTTAAAAATTTCTCAGTTTAAAATTCATGAAATAATAGAATTATATTTGTTTTATTATTAAAGATAATTTTTTTATTTTCTCTTGTATTAGTTTATAAAAATCTTTATATACTTCTCTATATATTCTTGAATATATTTTAGTATTTTTCTCATCTGGAATATATTGTTTTTTTACTTTAACCATATTTTCAACAGCATCTTCAAAAGTTTTGTAAAAACCTATACCTTTAGCTGCACAAATAGCAGCACCTAATGCTGTTGTTTCATGTGTAGTTGTTGTAAAAGTTGGAATTCCTATTACGTCTGCAAAAATCTGATTCCAAATATCACTAAGTGAAGCACCACCATACATTCTAATCTCTTTTATTTTTATATTGGTATCCTCTTCCATTAGTTCTAATATTAATCTGGATTCATAAGCTAAACCTTCGAAAATTGATCTAATCAGATCACTTATATCTATTGTTTCAGTTAAACCTGATAGTACACCTTTTGCACTCATGTCCCAATATGGAGCTGCAGCACCTGTAAAATATGGTATTAGCATTAGACCAGAAGAACCTGCATTAGATTCCAAAGCTTTATTATAAATGGCATCCCAAGTATTTATTTTTTTATTTCTAGCTTTTTGAATAATCTCATACCCAAAATTGTTTCTAAACCAATTCATCAAAGCAGAAACTCCACTGAGAATAGAATTCTCTGGTAAATATGCGTCTACAGGACTAACTTCTATAAAATAGTTCATATCTTTGCTAAATGGTAAATTCTTAGAAAAAATTTCCAAATTACATGAAGTACCTCCCGCAATTGCAGCTACACCATCATGGTCACAACCTGCTCCTAGAGATCCACAAGGTTGATCCCCAGCTGTTGCAATTACTGGAACCTGGTTATTTAATTCTAATTCATTAGCAATTTCTTTTTTTAAATAACCTAAAATTTCTCCTCCCTTATAAATTTTATCAGGTAAAATACCCTTTGAAATTCCAAGTATTTTTAAAAATTCATCTGACCATTTTGTTGGATTCTTTATATTAAGACAGCCCATCCCAGCTGCACTGCCACTCGTTGCAATAATTTTATTTGTTAATTTATAAATTATATAATCATTAACCAATAATATTTTATAAATCTTTTTATATAATTCAGATTCATTATTCTTCAACCATAAAACTTTATAAATAGTCCAGACAGAAGCCGGCATGCCCGTCAATTTATAGATTTCATAATTTGGCAAATTTTCTTGTGCAAATTCTACCTCTCTTGCTGATCTAAGATCACTCCATAAAATACCATCTCTAAGGCAATTTCCATCTTTATCTATTGGTACAAAAGTTTGTCTTTGATGCGTAATGCCAATACTTTTTATATCTTTTTTACTACCTTTAAAACCATCAAGAGCTTCTTTAAAAGATTCCATTGTTTTCAAAAACCATAAATCAGCTTTTTGTTCATAGAAACCAGGTTTGAGCCTAATAATAGCATAATCCCTTTTAGCTGAGGACATTTCCTCTCCATACTCATTAAAAATAATTACCCTTGTAGAAGAAGTTCCAGCATCAATTCCAATAAAATAATTGCTCATTCGTTCCCCAATTCTAATTACTTATTTTTTAAAAATATTCCAACAAAGTGAAATTTTAAAAATAAGCTCCAAATCAATTACCTAAAACAATAAAAATATCATAAAAAATAATTAAAATTTTCATAAAATATCTTATTCATATACTTATTAAAGCATCTAGGTCTGGTAGTATTAATCGCATAGATTAATGCTCTTATCTGTTCATATGCATATAAAGTAAAATCTGTTTTAACACTTTCTTTTGGCCCAAGACTCCAGTCATATAACTTATTAGAAATATAATAATGGTTATCGTTAATAAATACATCTTTACCCTTTATTAAAAGCCAAGGATTATCAGAACCATAAAATATATTATTAACATTTATTTTTTTTAAAACATATTCAATTACTGAAACTTCACTTACAAGGGCAAGATCGAAAAATAAGTTATCAAATTTTTTTAAAACATCCAATTTGTCTATTATATCTTTAACACAATAAGCCCTACCTGCATGCGCTAATATTATTTTCAATTTCTTATATTGTTTTAAAATTTTTACAATTTCTGAAATATTTTTTTGATCACCTAGACCTCTCTTTCGTGGTAAGTGTAGTAATATAAATAAACTATTTTCCTCTGCAAATTCTAATACACTTCTATTTACAAAATCAAAAATACTTATTTCATCACTTTTCAATTTACATAAATCTGGGTAGGGCTTAAAACCCAAAAAGTTCTTATTATTTAAAAAATTTTTGCTTTTATCAGTTTTCCAAATGTCTTCCTCAGGTAAAGTTACATATAAAAAATTATAGTTATTTATTGTTGAATTTATTAAATGAAAATTATTATTTTTCTCAGTATCTATAAATAAGAAAGGTAAACCAAAAAACATACCATAATATTTCTTACTTGGAAAAACAATATTCATATATTTTTGGAAATCTTTATATATGAATTCATCAATTAAATTTAGATCTTTAAAAGGCTTATCTAATTTATAGTTGTTGAAATTATAATCATAAATAATATGACTTTTTTTCCATGAATGTATATGGCTATCTATGATTATATCCGGAATATAATCCTTTATTTCTTTATTATAAATGTATAAATCTTTATCAGTAAACTCAAAACTCTTAAACACCACTTTACTCCATATATTTAAATAACCCTGAGATAAAAAGAAATATATATTTTTAATCAGTTATAAGTCCAATAGATTTTAGATATTTATAAGATTTTTTAACGGCGTCATTTATTTCACTAATCGTACGATTCTTACCATCAAATTCTATTTCAACACTTGAAGGGATTTCATAATCTTTTAATATATCAATTATTTGAACAAAATCTATATTCCCTTCTCCTAAGGCTGGAAAATCCCAAACTTTATATCCACCTCTTTTATCTTTAAGATGAATATAACCTAAAAAGGGTAAAACTTTTTTTAATTCTAAAATTGGATCTGATTCACTATAAAAAATAATATTAGCTGGATCATAGTTAATCTCAACATTTTTAGAATAAATATATTGCATCATTTTAGCTAATACCTCACCATTTTTAATCCAATCTCCTGCAGTCTCAATACAGATTATAACTTTTTTATTTTCAGCATATTCTCCCAGTTTATTTATATCATTTATAAATAAAGATTCATCCTTCCTTGATTTAATCTTTCCACTCCCTGTGGTAATATATTCTACTCCAAGAAAATTAGCTATATCTATAAGTTTCTTAAAATCACTGAAACCATCTCTTCTAAGTAAACAATCATGTGCCGCAATAGCAAACAACTTAATATTATAATTATTACAAAGATCGAGATTTCTATATATATTTTTATCTGTTATTAGATGACTGTACTTATTATTAGTATAAGCTAAGTCTATATTTTTAAAACCTGCTTCTCTTGCACCCGCCAATGCATATTCAATACCGCAATTAAAATAAGTTGAAGAAACCAAACTTACTATTTTTTCCATAGTTTTTAATATACCTTAATATAGAAAATAAAAAAAATCATGACATTATGAATTGTCATTTAAACTATATCTCAATTTTATTATTGAATATTTGCCTATTCCTGCCAACTAGCATATTTCTGTCCTATTTTTGTTACTGCTAGCCATATTGATATTCCTATAATTGACACTAAAAGTATAACTCCAAAGAAATTTGCCATTCTTGCAAGCGAAGAATAGTATGCTATTTTATTACCTAGTCCCATTTTTCCACCAACCATATCTGCACCTACAGCAGTAATCAGACCAAAAATACCTCCAACTAAAAGACCTACATTAATCATCGGTAGAGCAAGTGGAAATCGTATTTTTAAAAAAATTTGCCAAGTCTTTGCTCCATAAGACTTAGCTAAAGCAATTTTAGCAAGATCAGTTCTTCTGAATCCAGTCACAGAATTAATCATTACCATAGGACCAACAGCTAAAGCAACTGCAATAATTCTTGGAAATATTCCAAAACCTAACCTTAACATTAGCAGAGGAACTAGGGCTAGCGTAGGGGTTGTGACTAGTACTATTATGTATGGAGTTATTATTTTCTCAATAAAAGGAATTTGAGTTAAGATAGCTGCCATTATAAATCCAATAGAAGCACCTATTGCAAACCCTGAAGCAAGCTCACCCAACGTTATAAAAAAATGAGTATAAATTGTAGGTATTGACCTAATCAATGCAACAACAATTGCACTTGGTGATGGAAAAACATAACCAGGAACATTAAACAGTCTTATAAAAAATTCCCAACATCCTATAATGATTATTGCTACACTTATTATACCAATTATTTGTTTCCAACCATGTATTTGTACTACAGACATTGTTGCAGATATGTCAAATTCAGATTTTTTCCCCTCATGACTATCTTTAAATTCAGGAATCTCCTTTTCCAGTTCTTCATCATAATTACTCATGAATCTCCCTTTAATAATTTTTAAATATTTTTTCTTTACCTATATAAATTTAAATACTTTTATACTTTTTTTATTATTAATCTGGATAAAATCAAAATTATGCTATTGTACTGTAAGCTTGACTTTGATATTTTCCCTCTTCTTTTTGTTTTTCAACATCTTTTTCTATTATTTTTTGTATATTTATTACTATATCAAAAAAAATTTGTTCAGTAGTTATACTTCTAGGACGTGGTCTAGGTAAGTTAATTTCAAATATCGCTGAATTTACTGCTGGTCGTGGGCTCATAACATAAACAGTATCAGATAGATAAACAGCTTCTTCAATCCTATGAGTTACAAAAATAATAGTCTTTTTTGTTCTCTCCCAAATATCAAGTAAAAGAGTATCCATCTCAGACCTAGTATAAGCATCTAGAGAGCCGAAAGGTTCATCCATTAATAATACTCTTGGATTATAAGATAAAGCTCTTACTATTGAAGCTCTTTGCTGCATACCTCCCGATAGCTCACGTGGATAACTATTTTCAAAACCACTCAAACCAACACTATCAATTAATTCTTTTACTCGTTCCTTATATCCATTAATATTTTCTCTCATTATTTCAAGTGGAAAGTAAATATTATTAATTAAGTTTCTCCAGGGTAATAAATTTGCCTGTTGAAAAATTATTCCTACTTCCCTTCTTGGTTTTTCTATCTTTTCACCAAGTATTATTGCTTCACCTGAAGTAAAGTTATGAAGACCTGTGAGTCCCCATAAAAAAGTTGTCTTTCCACATCCACTTGGTCCAACAATTGTGATAAAATCTCCTTCTTTTGCCTCCATTGAAAAATTCTTTATAGCTAACACTTCACCTTTATCTGTTTTGTATGCCTTAGAAACATTTTTAATTATTATAATATCATCCATAAGAACTCCTCGTTTTTATAATAACAGCTAATAGTTTTGAACTACTAGCTGTTATTATACCTATTAAAACAACTTTAATCAAAATAATGAATTTTTACCAATTACCAGTTACTTCTACAGATTTCCAAGTATCTTCTAACACAAATGCTTTAGCATCTTGTTCAACTTTTGCTCTATCAAAATCATTAATTTCTGCTATAAGTTCATTTGTAATAACCTCATCAACAACTAGAAGTTTACTTGTCTGCCCAAGATCATAAATAATTTGTAAATATTCTTCCCAAGCAGCCATATCCATATCACCATAACCACCAAGTTCTCTTTCACCATAGGTACAAATCCAGTGTAGCTGCTGAGTAAAATCAAGTGCTTCTTTTGGTCCCATCTGTTCCCTTACAACTGGTAGCATGTTATATGCAATTTGGGTACCACCACGAGGATTATGACGTAGAAAATGCTGCCCCATGGACACTGCTTTAAAGAAATTAATCCATAAAGCCTTTCTTTCAGGATCATTTAAATCTGACTTCCTAATAGCTTCACAATTAGAAGGATTATCTGGAAAATCTTCTATTCCTATAAAATAATCCAGACCAAGCCCTAGCGCATCCCATTGAGCTCTGTAACCTTCCCATACTAAAGCAACATCAGCTTCTCCTAGTGCAACAGCTTGACCCCATTGTTCACCAGCAATAACATATTCTACACTTTCAGGATCAACACCAATGCTAACTAAAATCGGGTCTACAATAACTTGCCACCCAGCAGACCCTAGTGATATTGACTTTCCTGCAATATCCTGAAGAGTTTCAATATCACTATCTTTTCTTTTAGCAAAATCAAAAATCTGTTTAGGCATTCTATTATAAACCCCTATAACCTCCATGCCTGTATCAACACTTGATGTTAAAACTCCAGGAGAAGGAAAACCAACATCAGCTTGTCTTTCAGCAACAAATTTTGTGCATGAAAAAGCTTCCATCGGGCCTGGTTCCATTACCAGCTCTATACCTAGTTCTTCAAAGTAACCCATTTCCTTCGCAACCCAATAACATACATCGTCCATTACATCAATAGATCCTCTAGGGCTTATCCATATAACTTTAGTCAGTCCTTTTATCTCTGCTGCTGTTGTATCCGCTACTGCTGCTGTTGTATCCGCTACTGCTGCTGTTGTATCCGCTACTGCTGCTGTTGTATCTGTTGGTTCCTCTTCCTTGCATCCAGTTAAAGAAAAGGCAAGAACCATAGATAAACATACTAAAACTACAACTGTCACTAACAATATTTTTTTCATTCATCTCTCCTTTTTAAATTGTTTTTTAATAATTTTAAAAAATAAATTCATCACCTCCTATCTATAATTATTATTTTGTAAGCTTCACGAAGTTCAAATCCAGTATAAATTAGGGGTTTTAAATTTACACTTGCCTCCACCTTAAAATCCAGCACAAATTCCAGTTTTTTAAGGTCAAATTTAGGCCAAAAAGGCCATTTTTAGTACTTCCAGATTGGAATGGAGGGCAAAAATTTTAAGCTTTAATTTCGTGAAACCCCTGTTTTTTTAATAAAATAAAACTCTTTTTTTAAGCACAGTCCAATCTGGTTTTGCTTCACTTAATTTTTTGCCTCCTCCCCTTTAGAATAGTTTTTTAAATACAACTTTTTTTATGACCTTCACGAAATAAAAAAGGAGTAAGGCAAATGATTAAGCATCCATTATTTAATCCTTAAGGAAATATTTGATAGGCCAATTAAGCGATATGAGCTTTTCTTTTCTGTACTTGACCTGTCCAGTCTTGATAAGGTAAGCTGCCTGGGAAGAAAGCCTGTTAGCAGATCTGTAATAGTCATAGCACTTATCTTTAAGAATCTAAGAAGCATTGCCAATCTATCTGATCTGTCTAATGAGCTTTTTGAGCGACCTGCACTTGCATCAGTGCTTGGATTTATTCCCGGAGACAAGCCCATTCCTGTAGAGAGATTTTCCTGCTTTTTAAAAGATACAGATAATGAAGTTTTACAGCAGATAAGAGTTGCCCTTGTTAGAAAGCTTATAGAGTGCAAAATCATAAAGGGAAAATATCTGTCTGTTGATTCCTGTCCAATACTTGCCAATGTAAGGCAAAATAACTTAAAAACCAGTGTAAGGTACAGATTTTTAAAAGATAGACCCCCCAAAAATGATAAAGACTGCAGAATCGGGGCTTTCCCCACTTTTACTCAAGGCAAAACCAAGGTTGAGTTCTTCTGGGGATAGCCAAACCATATAATAAATGATTGTGAATCTGAACTACCAATTGCTGAGATTACCCTTGCTGCAAATGTAAGAGGCACAAGTGTAATTATTCCCCAGCTTGATTTTGTCAAAGATAGACTTGGCTTAAAGCCTTTAGCTGTTATTGCAGACTGCCAATATGATTCTGCTTCTATTATTGAGTATATAGTAGTCAATTTAGATGCAAGGCCGAGAATATCAGTAAATCCCAGAAGGGGTGTTCCATCTAATACAAAGCTATCTTCATCAGGAGCGCCAATATGCATAGCTGGATTTGAGATGCTCTCAATGGGAATTTTTATAGACAGAGCCCAGAATAGAAAGCATCATAAATTTGTCTGTCCTATAAAGGGATCAAAAAAGTTTGCTAAAGACCATCCCTATTGTCCCTGGCTACATCCTCGCTTTGTAGAAGGCACAGGTTGCTACACTTATTTAAGGATGGATGTGGATGAAAGTATTAGAACAAATATTGACTATGGATCCGAATCCTTCAAGAGGGACTTAAACAAGAGAACAAGCAGTGAAAGAGTATTTTCAAGACTTCTTTCAATACTGATGCAAAAACCTTCGTTTATTGGTCTTTCAGCAACTGCAAATCTCTGCACCATCTCCCATATTACTGTACTGGCTGTCGCATATTTTTCCTCATTTGTCAAAGAACCTAATAAAATTCGGTTTGTTAAAAGCGTACTATCGAATTTTTAATTTCGTGAATCCCCAATTAATATTTAGATGATTAAAAAAAATTAACAAAATATTTTGGCTGATTTTAAAATATAATTAAAATAATGTCAATAAAATTTCAAGATTTTTGTTTATTTTAATAAAAATATGTGATATTTTAACATTAAAATGTAATAACTGATGACTAAACCTTGATATATATAAGATATTTTTTTATAATTATTCTAAATAAAAAAAATGAAAACTAATTTAAGAAGAAGAAAAATTATTGAAATTGTTGAAAATAATAATTCACTACACTTAAAAGAACTTTCAAATATGCTTAATGTCAGTGAAATGACTTTGTACAGGGATATTAAGCATTTAAAAAGTAATATTTTTTTAGTAAATGGTTATGTGACTTACAAGTATTCTGATAGTTTAAGTGAATTTCCTTATTATTGTAGGAAAAAAGAGAATAAAGATTTAAAAATAGCTATTGCAAATGCTGCAATTAATTATATTAACAATAATGATACAATTTTTCTTGATGGTAGTTCAACTGTTGAATATTTTGCTCAGGAAATTATTAAAAGAAATTATTATTTAACTGTTGTAGCAATTTCACCCATTATTTCAGTTGTACTTGCTAAAAATGATAATATTAAAATTTTATGTCCGGGTGGATCGTTAGACAAAATAAATTTTATCTACAATTGCAATATCGAAAATTTTTTAAAATCTATAAATATAAATAAAGCTTTTTTATCATGTGGTGCATTTTCTTTAGAAAATGGATTTACCGACATAGCATTTGGTGAATACTCAATTAAAAAAACCCTAGTTAAGGAAATTTCTGAAGTTTATATATTAGCTGATCATACAAAAATTGATAAAACTTACAGCTATACTTGGGCTGACTATACTAGTGTATATAAATTAATAATTGATAGCAAAATTGAAAATAATATTTTAGAGAAACTTAAAACCTATAATAAACCTGAAATTGTATTAGGAAAGTTATAAGATATTTTACAAGTTTTATCTATGTAAAACCTTGTCAAATATAATTTTTAATAAAGCACGACCATGCTGACTAGCATCTACAATCTTTTTTAAAATATAAACAGAAATAAAGGTTTTTCATGCTCCTGTGGCAAGAAAGATAATTGGGTGTTTTTACCCTATGCTATTTTTTCTAATGCTGCTCAAATGTAGTCCCTGGGAAGGGTTTTTATCAATTAATTGCTTTACCAGTTCTATATCTTTAGGGATTGTTGTACAATTTTGCATTACTGTTGTTTTGTTCATGCTGACATAGTAGCATATATCTAAAAGAGAATTCAGGGGTAAAAGAAAAATTTATTTTTATTTGAAGTTGTGTTATTTATCCAACTTTCTGAAAATTTTTAAAATTCCCGATTAAAACAGCCAATTTGCCTCATTTTTGGGACACTACAACCTTTAAAGTTTTAAATGAATCTTGTCAAGATTATCCTTTATGCCAAGCATATCATATATTTGCTGATGGTTTGTCTCAGGTGTTGAAGAAAGCCTTATGTGATGAATTCCACCATCAGAGTCTGGCATAATAACAGTGGTTCGCATATGTGTTGAAAGCTCATCCCTTATGGTTGACCATTTTCTGCAATCACCCTTGTCCCTTAGGGCAATCTCTATTGTATTTAGAAGATGGTATGCAAGAACTGATATGAAAAGATGAGCCCTGCATCTATCTTCTTTGTGATGATAGACTGGCCTTAAGCCCAGATCAGTTTTAAGTGAGCCAAATGCAGCCTCTACCCGGGATAGGCTGTGGTATGATTTTAAAATACCTTCTGCACTCATATCAGAATGTGTTGTCTCTATTACGTAGCATCCGGTAAGTATATTTCTGTTATCTCTTTTTTTATCCTTTTTTAATATGATAAGGTCTGCTGCCTTTTTGTTATCAAAATCAGCCACAATCCTTAACTCGTAGTATTTTGCTACAGTTGGATATCTTCCCATAATGCGTCCTATTCTTGTAGCTACCTTTTCTAAAAGTATTATATTTTTTTTGGCAATGGAGGCTTTAAGAGCATTTGCGTCTTCTAAGAATCTTTTTTCCTTTAGGCCGTCCATAGCCTCTTCTTTAGCCTTTTTAGCTCTGCTTGCAACAAGGAGTTTTGCAAGGCTGCCATCTTCTATCTTCTTAAAGTAAATAGTCTTATCATCCTTATTTGTCCTTTCAAAGCAGGAAAGATCTCTGAAAAGATCTACATAATCTTTTTCATAGGACTTTCTTTGAACCACCATATATGGATATCCTCTTTTTTTTAGCATAGCAATATTTTTTTCTGTAGCAATTCCCTTATCTGCAACTATTGTGGGTTTAACACATAGAAGTTGTTTTTGACTCTCTTCTTCAAGTCTGTTAAGTACTTCAGGTAGCGTTATTGGCTCAGAGGCATTACCCTCATAAATTTGAGAAAAGAGTGGATATCCACGCGCATCTATTAAAAGGGCAAGACACATAAGTGGTGCTCCATTTTGTTTATCCTTTGACTTTGCCCTTTTAGCTGCAGGGTTTCTCCTGCATGTTCCTTCAAAATATGTGTTTGTAAGATCATAGAGATATAGGGTAGAGTCAGTTTCAAATATAGTATTTTCTTTCTGGGCCAGCAATTTCTCAATTTTATCCTTCAAGTAAAAAAGAGTATCACCTACTTCATAAACGGGATCTTTTTTAAGTTTTATAAGGCTTGCCTCAATAATTTCAGCACATGATGATCTCTCTTTTATCCACTTAAGGCAAGATAGTTCACTTGAGGGACTGATAAGCTTTGCAAATATAACAGCTTTGGCAATATTTATTGATTGCCTTTCCATTCCTGCATTCTTTAGTATAGAGTTTAAACAAAGGGTATTCCATGCATAGCTGGCTGCAAGCTCAGGGCCTAAGCTTCTGTTATTTGAAGATGATAGCTTCTTAAGGTCCACCTTTAGCCAGTCGGCTGGTGCAACCTCTTTTTTCTTTCTTATCTTGTAGAAATCATAGTTTTTTAAAATTTCAGAAGCTGCAGCCTCTATGGGGCCATCTTTTATTAAGCTTGCCTGGCCGGATAACCTGTTTTCAAGCTCAAATGCAAGCCTTCTCCAGTCCTTTCGGCCAATATTTATTTGTCCAAGATTAAGTATTACCCTCTGCCTTGGTCCTTTATCTGTCCTGTAGGCCTCCACCAGCTGATGCTTTATATATATCTCACCCGTCTTTTTATTTTTTGTTTTACTTTCTTTAATAAACATAAATACATTATAGAATATGGTAATAGCTTTGTCAACATTTATTTTATATATATAATTTATTAGGTCACTACATTTTATATAAACAGCCCGACCTCGTGCTTAAATGAACTGTGTCCTTTCGGCAAGCATGCATAGTTGATATTTTTTTCAAAAAATCATGGGAAAAATGATTAAAGTCAGTTCTTCTAACAAAATGGAAGATTAGTTTTCAGAAGCATTTAGCATATCTTTGTAATTCCAGGGCATCCATTTTTCAGGATTGTCTGCAATAAGAGATGAATTTTCCTGCAGAGCTTTAAGATATTCAAAAGGGTTAGCCTTACAAAGGCTGCAGGTATGAATTAAGCTCATAAAAAGGTCTCCAACATAAGCACCATATTCTGTCTTGTAAAAAAGGGAGTTTTTTCTATGAAGTATTGCTTTCTTTAGCACCTGCTCGCACAGTAATCCTAAACTTAGGATTACTTTGTTTATCCACAGGAATATATAATCCTCAGGATTTTCAAAAATCCCTTGTTATTGGCAGTGTTTCTGGCTAAATCCTGAGGATTAAGTTTACACTTCATCAACGACATAGGATACTCATGGCAAAAACTGTAAGGAGGATATCATGTATCTATGTTATGATGAAGCAGTCAATGTTGGAATCAATGCATATCGCACGCTTGAATATGAAGAAAGCGGCCGTTATGCTTTCCAGCTTGCTGCAAAGGAGTTCAAAAAATATATGGAGGATATAAATCTTCCGTATTCCCCCGGGCTTGCCCAACAGTGGGTCAATGACAGCAAAAAACATTGGAATGATCACAAACTGCAAAGTTTTCAAAAAGCGATGGCCATACTGGCTGACATCATGGAGCACGGTTGTGTAACTACCAGTCTGAAAACTAAAATAGAACGTATATCAGCCTATGCCAAACTTCCAAATTGGAGTAGAACAATCCTGGATAACTATCTTTCCACGCTAACTTGTACCTGCGGGACTTCATACATTATACATATAAGAAACGCATGCTCGCACTTCTTTTTGTTTCTGGAGACCTCAGGCATAAGTCAGCCTTGCCAGATTACTCATGGCATTGTTAAATCTTTTTTTATCAAAGACAAAGATATCCATATTTCACCAACGACTAGGGATCAATACAACAATAAAATCAGCCACTGTCTTATGTATATGGCTGACCTGGGATTAATTCCCAAAACCATAGGACTTGCACTCAACAAATTTGCCATTGCTGACCTTATCATTGTTGGGCAGTTACCGGAACCAGAGCGCAATAGATTCTTGAGATTTTTAAATACTGCTAAGAAAGATATCTCACAATCAAAGGCAGAATATGATGCAGCTGCAAAAAAACTTGCCGACATACGAAAAAATCGGAAATATTCAACCAACGCCCGAAAGTTTGATTTACAGGCTATAAGAGATTTTAGAGTTTTTATGGATGTAAACTTATTTGCGTATTCCAATGATTTGGCTCTGGAATGGCTTGAGTTTAAGAAAGTAAAATGGTCCCTGGCAAAATACCTTGCCTTTCGAAGGGTTCTTTTAAGCATTAATGAGATTTTGTGCACAGGAACTCTTTCAACCCATCGCTTCTTGCCCCATGAGCCAAGATACTCACTTTGTCAATGGGGCTATGACCTGTTATCACAATATCTTAGGGAAAGAGAACGTGAAGGATGTGCCTCATCTACTCTGTATATGATACGCAATTCCTGTTCCCGTTTTATTGTTTTTTTGGATAATCACGGCATTACCAGTGAGAGGGGAATTACTCCTGAAGTTATTAAGGATTTTCAGGCGCAGGACAGTCATAGTACAGTAGAAGGAAAGAACGCGTATGCTATTAAGATCCGGGGTTTCTTGAGGTTTCTTGCTGCAAAGAAATTGGTACCTAATACACTCGAATTTGCAATATCTACAGAAATGGCCCCGCGTAATTCTATTGTAACTACCCTCTCAGATAGACAGATCGATGCAATTTATACCTTTCGGCAAAACGCCTGTAGCCCGATTGAGCTAAGAAATTTAAGCATTATTATGTTGGGTTTAAGAATGGGTTTAAGAGCATCCGATATATCAAACCTCAAACTGACCGATATTTCGTGGAAAGAGAGTTCAATTTCGTTACTTCAGCAGAAAACAGGTGTGCACTTAAAATTACCATTACCGGTTGATGCAGGCAACAGTCTATACAGGTACATATATGAAGGCAGGCCCCAAAGCAATTCCTCCAATGTCTTTATCCATCACCGAGCTCCCTATTGCAGATTGAGAATGACCTTTGGGAAGCTATTGAAAGCTGCAGCAGCAACTCAGTTTGAGGATGAGACAATACACGGCTTCCATGTGACCAGAAAAACCTTTGCTTCAAAGCTTCTGGCAACCGGCAATCCAACTGCGACAATCGCTGCTGCACTGGGGCATGTGAGCGTAAGTAGTGTTGACGAGTATCTTGCTACCAATGAAGATAAAATGCGTTTATGTGCCATTGGATTAAAGGGTATTAAATA